>Ga0209019_1000558_pt1 | contig 18826 bp, 12 predicted proteins | sample METZYME_3_300m_FD_187549 | JGI IMG/M metagenome (GOLD analysis project Ga0209019, IMG submission 187549) | Marine microbial communities from oxygen minimum zone in mesopelagic equatorial Pacific - METZYME_3_300m (SPAdes) (version 2) | ecosystem: Environmental > Aquatic > Marine > Oceanic... | reverse complement strand
CCTGGATTTACGTCGGTTGTACCAAAACCGCCTCCAGGTTATTAGCGGTCTGGGAGGCGAACGGATGGAGGACTTGGAACGGTCGTTACAAATGGCAGCCCAGGGCGAGCTACGCCTCTTGATACACCGGGTGATGCCACTCCGAGAAGCCGAGGAAGCCCATCGTTTGGTAGAAAAGAACGAATCTGTGGGTAAGGTGGTACTAGACCCGACTCTGTGATAGTGATCAGGCGATGGCCGAAAAATAATTGAGTACAAGGGAAGAGCCCCGTGTTGGTGACAAAGAAAGAGGCGCCCGGGCTCGATCGAGCCAGAAAGCGCCTCTTTTAGTGGCTTGGTGGAGACGGGGGAGAACCTGACGGCCCAGGCATACAAGTGCCGTCTTTGTCAGTTCTTTGATGTCTGAGATGGCCGGTGGTCCTCCCACATTTGAACTCGCTTTAGGAAGATACAGACAAGGAAAGTGCCCTTGTTATGGAAAGGCCAGAGGAGAACCTAGGGGCTTGGAGTATTGCCCAAAGGCAAACGACCTCTATTGCCATTCCAGTTAAAAGCAGAATCGGGACAACCGGCATGAAATCGTGTTCAACCTGTATCATGGCTAGTGAATCAGCGTCATGCCCCAAAATATTACCCCGTATTACCAGGCTCGTAAGTTCCCGCAGTAATCAACCCTCTCCGGCTTAAGGGATTTTCCCAGCAAGAATTGGTCGATTTCGATTCAAATTCCAGTACTCGGTAGGTTTAATTAACGGCGTCAGGTTGGTGATTGATGACGATCAAAGATAATCTCAATTACATATTGCAAATCACCGACTCAGTTACGACACGAACGTGCGCTGTTCGCCTGAAACCTGAAGACGTATCTCTACCATGGGAACTATTACTCGAGCGCTACCTTAAATCCCCTCCGATTGATGAGTTGCTCGAAAATCAGCGTATCACTCCTGAATCCGCCCGAAGTCTGTCCGCGATTCAAGACTTGGTGTACGTCAGCGATGACGATGGACGGCTCCATGACCTATTCCCAGGCACGAACGTCAAACAAGGCGACCAAACCTTAGCAACCGGGATGCCTCCTGAATTGGGTTTCGGGCGTGCCGGCGAAATTGAGGTTGATGTGATCGACCTAACGCTGGACCGTTGGAATGTCGGTTATAGCCGCAATTTAGTAGGTTTCAAAAAAAGGAGGTGGGTTAAGGATGAGCCCGCCTATCTGGAATTTATCAGGTCATCAGTCGAACGCGACCACGGCGTATCAGACACTAACGTTATCCTTGAACTAGAATCTGCGGAAGACAGGCTTACTCTGCTTAGGTCCGTCTCTGAACGAATCTGGGAAGCCGACTTTGAGAGCTATTCGCGGTTCACAGGCCAAAAACTCATCTTCAAAACAGGGGATGAAACTGTTCTAAATATCATCTCAGGGGGCGGTGGCATCTGCTCGGAAAAAGTCCAAGCGCTGAAATTCCTCACAGACAACTTGGGGTACGAGTCAGAATATCTCCTAGGCGGACCCAATGCCAAAAGACCGATCCCTGAAGACAAATTGAGGGAACTCCTCACGACCTTTGAATTCGATTTTTCAAAACGGTACATGCGCTATTGGGAGCACCTGGCGTTGCTGTATCACCTTGACGGCTCCGACATCATCGTGGACGCTACAAATGGGAATATACCTTTCATATTCTTAGCCGGGCCCGATGCAGACAAGATGTTAAATCGTCGAGACAAAGTCCCGGTATCAGTGAGGATGTCACTGAATACGGAGTCTTTCTATTATCATCGGGTACCTCAAGACATTCCAGAGAACCTGCTCTACGCGTTAGAGGGCTGGATCCCCGAGACCGACTTGATAGAGGTGTTTGAAAACGAACTAGGCTTGTATATCTCGGAGAGATTTTTCGTCATGCCGCTCGTTTATAGAAGCCGGAAAGAGTTCTTAGACTTGGAGCGGCGATATAAGACCGCTTGCCGAAAAGTTGGCCTGGCCTGTGCGATCGAAGAGGAATGGAATCTCAATTCTGAGATTGGGCAACAGTTTGCCGATGAACACCCTTTCGCTAGTCGACAGATCATCGCGAGCGAGGAGCACTTACTGTTCCGATACAATGAGAGCGAAGGCCCAGACCACAAAGCCGGCGTCGTGGTAGTGGACCTGAATAGTTGACACTCTAGAGCATCCTGACGCCGATCATCTACAGCTATGCGGTATTCGATTTAACTGGCAAAGACCACTGAGCGTATTGCAGCATGATTGACCTAATCTTAGAAGGTTTTTACCGCGCCCGGCGGAGGAAAAGACTTGGCGGCGCCGTAGTGGTGTTCGCTCTTCTCATCAGCATCGTCGGAAATGCGATGACGTTCTATCTATTTGAAAGGGGGTTACACCCGGGATTATCCGTTGGAGATAGCTTTTGGTACAGTATGATATCGATTACTACCATCGGATACGGTGACCTTTCCGCCACAACCCTTGGAGCTAGGATCGGAACGATCATCTTCATCACAATTTTGGGTCTAACTGCGTTCACAGCTTCGGCGGGCATGATAATCAACTGGCTGATAGAGTTGCAGAATAGGGAGCGTTCTGGCCTTGGGAGGCTATATCTGAAAAATCACATTTTGATAATCAACTACCCTAATGAGTCTCGAGTACGCAACATCATCGACGAATTCACATCAGACTCGAGTCATGAATATTACGATATCACCCTGGTAACGGACAGGTTGGAATCGATGCCGTTCCAACACTCCAACGTCCATTTCCTTCGCGGTTCGCCCCTGGAGGTGGAGACTTATAGCAGGGCGTCGGTCGCTGGGGCCCAGAAAGCAATCATATTGAGTACCGGTTACGACGACCCGAGCAGTGACAGCATCGTAGCCTCCGCGGCCTCAGTGCTGCACCGTTCAAATCCTAATATCATGGCCACGTTGGAATGTATAAATCCCAGGCATGCGGTGCTGTTTGAGGGCATGGAGAATACTTCCCTAGTTTTCCCGCTACAGATGGCCAATAATCTGCTGGTGCAGGAGTCTCAAGATCCAGGCGTAAGCCTGCTTGCCCAGGTCATAACCAGCAACAAATTGGAAGGTACTCTGCTGAGCCTCCGCCTAGAGGACATACCGTATCACAGAGTATCGTATCCGGAGCTCGCAAAAAACATGTTGGACCGCGATGTGAACGTGGTGGGAGTCGTACGCGACGGGACCGTGCATCTCAGTTTCACAGATCTTTTTCCTTTGAAAGACGACGTGTTGGTGTATATAGCGTCCTCTCGGCTGGAGTGGGAATCAGTTGAAGACACTCTGGCATCGGTAACCGGCCAGGCCAGTTAGGGAACGTAGGAAGGTCGAGATTGAACCGAACTATATGCGGCGCAAGAAATGGCTAAGTTACAGGTCATAGATTGGCTCGAGGGCTTTTCGCGTTCCGTTAGCGGTACAGACGGGTCTCCTAACCGATCGGAAAGAACCCGTCTCGATCAGATTCGGCGCCATGATTTTGCCTGTTTGTCCGACGCTCAATTACGGGAAAGGATGACTTTTCTTGCCCGGAAACCCGGCGGGGATCCAGGTGAAGACGATTTGCCTGAGGTGTTCGCCGTCGTCAATGAGGCCATCAGTAGGCGCGAGGGAGCATGGCGATTCTTCGACTCGACGATCAAGGATCAACAACTCCAAGCCATCCACGAACTGGCGTTCAGCGTTTCCCAAAGCGTCGATTACCAAAATGCTGTAAGCGAATTTTCACCCATCGACAGCTATTGCTGGAAGAGCTTCAACAACTACATGGCTCCGGTATTAGTCCGCCAGGGATTGGAATCCTGGAAACAGACGTTGGTCGGCGCGGTCCTGTATGTGAACCAACGAAGCCAGAGTGAATACGGGGCGGAAATCCACCTACCTGCGTGCTTCTATCGGACCCTCCGTATCCATGACAGGGAACGCGAATTTGTATTTGAGGTTACCGACGAGCAGATTCTGGCCGGCCTCTTGATGTACCAGGGGAACGTCGTGGAGATGAACGCTGGAGAGGGCAAGACCATTGCCGCGGCATTCCCAATCGTGCTTCACGCGGTCCAAGGAAGAACAGTTCACGTGATCACTGCCAACGATTATCTGGCCGGCAGAGATGCCGAGTGGTTGGCCCCGGTTTTCGAGTCTCTCGGACTGAGTGTGAGCGCCGTTATGGAGGTGATGGGAGAATCGGAGCGGCGCATCGCCTATGGGAAATCTATCGTGTACGGCGCACTTAGAGAGTTTGGGTTCGACTTCATGCGGGACAACCTAAAATTATCATCCGCTGAAGTGGTCCAAAGAGGACTGGATGTTGCCGTCATAGACGAAGTGGACCACGCGTTGATCGATGAAGCTAATATCCCTTTGATCATCGCAGGTGGCGCCGGTGCAATCCCTAAGATACCTGCCAAGCTCCGGACGACAGTCGAACACTTGGTTGAGCAACAGCGGTCTGCTGTCTCCGCACTAGAGATAGAGATGGGCAGCCTTGAACCCCGCTCAGACGCCGGGCTGCTAACCCTGGCTAAACTCTATCTCGCTGACCCTGACAGCACCGTGCTGCGGCAAGAATTATCGTCTGATCCCAAGGGGTTGAAGGGAGTGCTTCGAACCATCTCTGAGTACCGCGTTGATGAAGAATATGAGTACCTGACCAGAGATCTTCATTATTGGATCGACAACAACGGCAGGTCCCTGTGCTTGACCGAGAAAGGTCAGGAATTTGTCGAGTCGTGTTTGGGACCCGTGTTCGAAGATTCAGCTGTGTTAGACCGGCTAAGTACCTCCTATTCCGATAGCGGTCTTTCGTTAGCTTCACGCAGAAAAGAGATTGACGAGCTTGATCGGCAACTCGCTCGGAAGCAGAACCAGATGCACCAAGTTCTGCGTATGATCTGGGGATACGCTCTACTCAAAAAGGACGTGGACTACCTGGTAAGAGATGATCAAGTGGTGCTGATCGACAAGTACACGGGCCGAGGGAGACCAGATACCAGTTACCATTTCGGACTGCAGGCCGCAGTGGAAATAAAAGAGGGCGTTCCTGTGCAGCTGGAACACGAAGTCCTAGGCCAAATTTCGGTGCGGGGCTTCATCTCTCAATACTCCACGGTGTGCGGAATGACCGGGACTGCAATGTCTTCCAAGAATGAGTTTCAGAGCACCTACGGCCTGGATGTTATCTCCGTGGCTCCCAACAAACGCGTTAAACGCACGGACTTCCAGCCCAGGATGTACTTTAGCAAGCGAAACAAATTGGAAGCCATGCTGGAGGAGGTCCGATTCTGCCAACTGATCGGTAGGCCTGTCCTGATCGGCACGCATTCCATCGATGAATGTGACGCCATCTCCCAGCTATTGGCCACCGATGGAATAGACCACAATATACTCAACGCCGCCAACGATCTCGAAGAGGACCAGATCATCCACGAGTCGGGGCTTTTAGGTTCGGTAACAGTGGCAACCGACATGGCAGGTAGGGGCACTGACATCGTTCTGGAAGCAGGATTGGACCAGCAAATCACAAACAACTACATCGATCTGTTAGGGCACCTGCTGGACGACGGCGTCGGCGTAGTAACGCTGAAATGCCCCACCAACGAAGCCGCAGAGATCCTATTGTCGGCCGTCAGCGCCAGTGACCTGGGATATGGGGTTGTCACTACCAACGAGAAACATGGGATTGAAGTCGTGGTGCAGGCTCGTGATGTGTCTACGCATGGGCGCGTGATCGACATGGACTTTGGTCTGGGCCTATTTGTGATCGGCGCGGAAGTCAGTGATAACGCTAGGGTCGACCGTCAGCTCATGGGGCGGAGTGGGAGGCAAGGAGCATTTGGAACCTCACAGTTCTTCTTGTCTGCAGAAGATTCCCTCCTCAAGGACGCCGGTCCAGCTCGGTCTGCGTTGACGGGTACAGAGATAGACTCAGCCGGCCGGGTCTTCCTGGAAGGCGCGCCGCTGAATCGCCATCTAGAAGAACTCAGGGAACATGCCGAGAAGGATGCTGAGTCACGCCGTGCAAGGATCGAGGAATACACCAGGGTTTTCGAAGCCCAGTCTTTTGCCTATTACCGTAGCCGAATGAACATCCTTGGTTTGGAAAACTTCGAGCCATTCCTTGATGACCTGGTGGCCGCAAAAGCGGCCCAACTCTCAAAAACTTACTTCCCGGGATCACAGGTCGATGACTACGCACGGCAGTTCGCAGACCTGAGCGAGGAGATATACCTAGATTACAACGTTTCGGCTTCTAGCCTACATGGTGTAGACCTTAACTTGATCGAAGGCGGGATCGCTGGATTGCTCAATGAGAGGCTTGATAAGACGAGAGAGAGGTTTACCAGCAGCGAGTTCAACGAGTTGAGTACTCTGATGTATCTGCAAACAAGTGATGAGCTATGGAAAGAACATATCTCCTACGTCCAAAACTTGATCTTAAGCACCCAGTTGTGTGGCGCTCACGGAAGAGGCGATATGGCTGCTTTCACACTGACAAGCTTTGAGTCATATCAGCTTTTTCAAACCCGCATCGTGGATTCATTCTTGCCAAGGTTAGCCGGGTTACCAAGCCCACCGGCCGACGGGCCGCGGGCACCACGGGTAGAGCTTTCCGACGATGTGATGCAGATTCTGACATGATCGCCGTTAGAGACTTTGACCGAAACGGATCTTTTTGAAAAGGGGCATGAGACATGGTTAAACGAAGAAAAATGGGAATGTCGCTTATCCTAGGCTCTGCCATCATAGTGGCCGGACCTGTAATGGCCGGTTGTTCCACCGGAGTGAGCGCAGATGAATGGGCTGCCACCGAAGGCGCTATCGGCAGGATCAACATGGAGGCGGTACAAGAAGCTTTTGAGAAATCCAAGAGTGTTGAGGAATTCGAAAAGCGCCTGAACGAGATCTACGAAGGCGACGGTATCGTGTTGATCCGGGCCAAAGAAGAAGGCGGAAAACGCACCATCGAAGCCTTTGAGGACCTGGATAGAAATGGCGAGCTAGAGCCAGGACGAGACGACTTACTATTCGCCATCACGAACGAGAATGGTTCTAACGAGTTACGAGGGAATGGAGCGAACAGACATTACAGCGCGTTCGGGGGCGGAGGGAATTTTCTCTTTACCTACCTGATTTTCTCGTCTATGACACGGGGTGGCTACGGTTATTACACACCCCGTTCCCGGGTACCACAGATGGAGACCAATCGGACTAACTATCGTAATTCACCCGCCTATTCAGGCGGTCCAGGAGGAGGGCAGATCGGGAAAAACTCTCAATATTACAGCAAGCAAAGCTCGGCCAATCGAAGCTCTTACTCCAATGCCGGCCGCCAATTGAGCCCGGCCAGGCAGAGCTATATCGGGAACCAGAAGTCCAGCGGAGCGTTCAAAAGCAGCAGGACCGGAGTCAGGAGCAGTTTTGGGAAGTCTGGAGGGAGAAGTGGTGGAATGAGGGGGGCCGGTGGCGGACAGGTGATAATCGGTAACTTAAGGTAGTCGCTCACCTACCTTAGGGAGTGTCAAATCATGGCTGTACAACATTTCAAATATCAGAAAACCCTAGCAGGTTTTTCGATAGACTACGATCCCGCAAAGGCCTTTTACATTAAACATCGTCCGTTCATCTTCCAGGTTTCACTGGGAGAGATGGACCTTGAAGACGCGTTCTGGGTGGAGCTAGGGCCCGAATACGTTAACTTCGGCCTCGGAGACTTCCTTGACATCGCTTTCCCTAGGAGCAAACGCCAGCAATCGAAGATCCGCTCGATGCTGGACGTGAAAGAGAATCCGGATCTTACGGATATGTATGACGCGTTGCTGGAGATATTCGCGGAGTGGCGGGACGGTAAATGCTCTCTTAATTTCTTTATTAACCAGGGGCCAGAGATAAAACCAGCCGACCGGCTGGACGGCCATCTCGGTCTGATGCGATCGCCGGAGCATCAGGTCGCAGAAACTGCCGTGTTCGACCTGGTGATCGACCAGAACCTTGACGTTTTGGATTATCTGACCACGGCTGGCTACATCAAGAACAAGCAAACGTCGATAGAGTTCATGCAGGCCAATATACTGATGTACTTTCTCGAAAAGCATAACTACAAGCTTTCGGTAGCGCCGATAGATGATATCGACAGAAAGCTAAGTTCCATCGCCAGTAAGCTTCAATCCGTGAACCTGATAACAGCATCTGACACGGAGCCCATCTTTGAGATATCAGAAGAAGGCAGACAAGCGATCGGGCGGACTATCGCAGAGACAGAGAGCTATATCGACCAATATGACGTGTTTAAAGACGTGTACCACGATGCCGCGAGCGGGGCGATTGAGTTTGATACTGGCCGAGGACAGGACCTAAGGGTTCAGGTCTATGAGTTCGAAGAACTGGACCCGGTACGTGTCATATTCTTGCTCCGCCTCTACGACGGGTCTTTTGACGAGGACTTGGCAACATGGCGCGAATCAATCCACTCTGACGAGTTTTTCGGAGAGGTATTAAGCCCGATAACCAACGGAGTGCGTATCGATGAGGACATGATCGAATCGGTCATCGAAGCGGGATACAACTTCGCTGAGGTCCGACTCGATACGGCTGCCGAGATAGAATCTCAGGAAGAATTGCTCAGGCGGATCGAGAGGAAGTAAAAGAGCTGCGGCCTCGTCAGATGGCTATGAATAGTATCAATGCAGAACTGATCACCACTGCGCTCTCTATGAATGCCACTCCCAGATTTCGGTCGACCGCGATCGCCTTCGACGCAGAAACTGTGGGTAGCAGCAGCTTGTCCAGCAGTAATCGCATCACGTAAAGCAGCGCGAAGCCGATCACTCCAAAGGTGATAAAAGCCGCAACTCCCTCGTTCCACCCATCGAAATCCCCGAACACAGCCTTGAACGTCACTAACCCGATAGCGATCAGGTTTCCTCCCAACGCGATGCCCACGGCCGTATTCTTGCCTTCAATCTCGGAATGCACATCAAAAGAAGTGGTCAACTGGTAGAACAAAGCGAATGCGACCAGAAGTACCAACCCCATCCCAAAGAACGCTGCAGCGGTATCCGGCCCACCCCCTTCTCCAGCCACGGAGCCAGCGATCAATAATCCGGTTGCGATGTACATGCCGAACTCAGCGGCCCCGCTGCCGACATTTTGGCCTTCGACCACTTCTTTCTCGATATCGAACCGGAAGAGTATCAACCGGTTCATGAATAGCCTCACCAGGTTAAGAGCGGCGACGCCTGCTAGGGAGTAGAGAAACACTCTTAGGATGTCCTCGGCATACTCACGGTCGAATCCCAAACCATCCACCGCTATCGACGAGATTGGCTGGTACAAAGCGCCAAGAAATACGAGAATGACCCCCATGAAGTAGCCGCTAAGCCGCACTGCGACTGCCAGATTATTCTTTCCGATGATCTCCTCATCGATCTTGTAGGGGGTGATAAGGTCTCTCGCCAGCTTGGCAATCACCAATACAACCAACCCCAGCCCAACAAACACTAATCCACGGGGAATAATTTCCAGTGTATCGATAAATGCGTCAATCATTGCTCTACCACCTGAAAAAGGTTCTTTCTACATTTCGAATCATAGTAGATGTGTCGATAAATATCGGACATTATCCGAGCAAAGTATGAAAGATATCGACCTATCTGGCGGATTTTGCTATTGTATTGGTCACGCTGGAGCAGGTCAAACGATTCCCTCGTGAATTTGGATAGATTAATGCACGATTCACGGAATCTATCCTTCAGTCTGCGTTGACCGAGAACGGGTAACCCCTGACGCGAAATGTTGACGTCAGCGAAAGCGGGGCGCGTGTGGGCCTAGGTAAGTTCTCGGGCTGTGGCTATTCCATCTCATTGGTAATGATTCGATTTTGAGTACTAATCCCAACCAAGCGACGTTAGACGAATTGGCCGAACTAGCAGTGGTATTTGAAAATGCTGCGTGGTCGATCGCAACTCCGGCGTTCGTCTATGAGGACGCGTTTATCGTGTCCCGGTGTGAACACCTTAAGGAGATCGCAGACAAAGCGAACTGCAGACTCCTCTATTCGATCAAAGCGTTAACTCTGCCCTGGGTATTGGACCTGATCGAACCATATGTCCATGGGTTCTCCACAAGTTCACTGTACGAAGCAACCACCGCTAGAGATGTCCTTCCAGCAGAAAGTACCGTCCACCTTACGACTCCAGGTCTGAGACCGGATCAGATCAGGAAGATATCGGAGAATTGCGATTACATCTCCTTCAATACGGTCTCCCAATGGTTACGCCACAAGGATGACGTGGTGAAAGACCTGGAGGTCGGGCTACGAGTCAACCCGGAAGTTTCATTCCTTGACGACCCTCGATACGACCCGTGCCGGGCCTACTCAAAACTTGGGATATCCGCCTACGCCATCAAGGAGGCATTGAGTCGACGTTCCCCGGCATCCCACGGTATCAGCGGATTGCTATTTCACAACAACTGCAACTCTCCAGACCTTCGAGAGGTTTTGCTATCAGTTCAAAAATTGGAGATGGAGCTCGATCAGGTACTGGCGGGCCTGAGGTGGATCAACCTGGGCGGCGGGTACCTGTTCGATAAAGACAGCACGAATCAGGATGCGTTCTACGAAGCCGTCGCCTCTCTGCAGACAAGATATGGTCTCGAGGTCTATATCGAGCCGGGTTCGGCTTTCGTGCGGGACGCGGGTTTCCTTGTTTCCACAGTGCTTGATCTGATCGAGAGCAACGGCAGGTCCATCGCAGTCCTAGACACGACTGTGAACCACCTGCCCGAATCTTTCGAATATGAGTGGCGCCCTGACGTATTGATGGACGTTGAAGGGGGACAGTACCCCTATATAATCGCCGGGTCTACTTGCTTGGCGGGCGATGTATTCGGCGAATACGCGTTTGCCAAGCCATTGGAGATCGGGTCCACGGTTGTGATGTACGGCGTTGGTGCATACAACTTGGTCAAGGCCCATACTTTCAACGGGGTCCCACTGCCTTCGATCTATTCCCTTGGCGCCAATGGTGAAGTCGATCTGATGCACGAATTCACGCTGGAAGAGCAATCTGCGAGATGGGGGTTTGAAGCGAGTGCGCGTTTCAGAGATTGATTTTCAGCTACCTCGCCCTCCCGTTGACGGAAGCGCTCTTAAATGGCTCGGCGATCAGACCAAAGAGAAACTTCCTGCCGGGGAGGAGCTGGTCCGACTAGTGGTCACTGAGTCGAACCAGGACTTCTACAACTGCGAGGCAACTACCTACCGGGCTGGCAACGACGCCCATCTGATCTCGCCTGGCATGGCACTGGAATTTCGGAAGCGCCAGTCGGAGAACACCGGTCGATTCAACGTGGCTATGTTGATCCCAACCGGGATCGGAGCCGCCATCGGAGGACATGCCGGTGACGCAACCCCGGTAGCCCAACTGATGGCCTCCGTGTGCGACCAGCTGATCCTCCACCCCAACGTGGTGAACGCATCTGACATCAACGAGATGCCGGCAAATGCTCTCTATATAGAAGGTAGTGTTCTGTGCCGGCTGATCATGGGGGCAGTTGGAATACAACCGGTCCGGGCAAATCAAGTGTTAGTGCTGCTACATCCACACCCCGACCGAGTATTCACGAACCTGGCGATGAATGCGGTAAACGCGGCACGGTCCTCGTACGGGCTGAATTGCCAAAGAGTGATAGAGATGGACCGTCCGTTGGTGATGAGTCCCGACTACACCGGGTCCGAAAGAGCTGCCGGCAGCGTCGAAGGCTTTGAGAACCTCTGTTATCTCCTTGATAAATACCGAGGAGAATATGACGCCATCGCGATAGCATCTGTCATCTCGACACCGCTGCACTATTACAGCGACTACTTCTGGAGTGACGGTGACATGGTCAACCCATGGGGTGGTGTTGAATCTATGCTCACTCATACGATCTCAAGCATGTATGACCTACCGTCGGCGCACGCCCCGATGCTGGAATCGCAGGCTGTGCTGGATATAGAAACCGGTGTTGTCGACCCTCGAATGGCTGCGGAGGTCATCTCGGTCAGTTTCTTACAATGTGTCCTGAAGGGCCTTCAAAGAAGCCCTAAAATAATCAGAGACCCTGAGGCCATGCGAGATCCTGGCGTATTGACGGCACGGGATATTTCGTGCCTCGTGATACCTGATGGTTGCCTCGGGCTACCGACGTTCGCGGCATTGGAACAAGGGATCCCGGTCATAGCTGTCCGGGAAAACGTGAACCTCATGAAGAACGATCTAGAAGCACTTCCCTGGGCAAGCGGACAGCTGCATATCGTCGATAATTATTGGGAGGCCGCAGGAGTTTTGAGCGCCATACGGACCGGGATAGAACCATCAGCCGTCCGCCGCCCTCTCCGGTCTATCCTGCTTGAACAGACCCCAACATCTCTGCCGATGCCGGAACAACTTCATTGACGATGCCTACGCGAGAAGAGGTCCGAGAACAGATAGTGAACGACGACGTTCACTATCTGCTTGCCCAGTTCGTCGACCTGCACGGCTCTCCCAAGGTGAAACTGGTCCCGGCCGACCAATTGGACAGACTGATCGATGATGGAGTTCCGTTCGCCGGGTCCGCTATCCCGGGTTTGGGACAGGCCCCAAATTCACATGATATGGCGGCCCGGGTCGACCTGGACTCCTACACGCTGGTCCCGTGGACCGATGGCGTCGCTCGTTTCGCGAGTGACCTGTACGTTGACGGAGAACCGCATCTCTTTTGTCCTCGGCAAAACTTGAAACGCGTCTTGTCGCGGGTGCGCAGTAGCGGGTTCACCTTCAACGTAGGGCTCGAGCCAGAGCACCACCTGGTCACCAAAAAAGAAGACGGTTCTATCGACGTTTGGGACCCCAACAAAGTAGATAACCTTCGATATCCTTGCTACGACTCTAAGGGAACTTCGGTCGCTGTCGGCTACCTTCGCCGGATGATGGATGCGATGAGCCGTCTGGGCTGGGAGCCTTACCAGGCCGAGCACGAAGACGGCAATGGCCAATATGAAATCAACTTCGCATACTCAAACGCTTTAACAACGGCTGACCGCTACACGTTCTTCAAGATGATGGCGAGCGAGTTCGCCCATGAGATCGGCGCTATCGCGACCCACATGGCCCAACCCTTCACCGGCCGGGTCGGGAATGGCGGCCATATCCACTACCACTTGGCCGACGCTGTCACCGATGAGAACCTTTTTCTTGATGACGAAGACCCGCGAGGGTTGGGCCTGTCGCCGCTCGCCTATCAGTTCATCGGCGGGATCTTTGCCCATGCGCCTGCGTTGTGTTCGGTCATGTCACCGACGATAAATTGCTATAAAAGGCTGCAGGTGGAACCAGGCATAACGTTCACCAATTTTGATTTCCTGTGGACGCCCGCGAACATAGCGTATGGAGATAACAACAGGACCCAGATGGTCCGCACTCCCGGACCTGGCCGGCTTGAAGAACGCAGTATGTCGTCGGCAGCAAATCCATATCTAGCCCTCAGCGCTTACGTCATGGCTGGCCTGGATGGAGTACGAAGAGATCTAGACCCCGGAGAACCTAATCTGGGGAATTTATACAGCCTAAGCCTAGAGGAGATCCGGCTTCGGGGAATTCGAATACTGCCTCAGACCTTGGACGAATCGTTGGCGGAGTTGAAGAAAGACGAAGTAGTCCAAGAATCGTTAGGGGTCATCTACAAAGAATTTGTAGCCCTAAAAGAAGCCGAATTGCGGGAATTCCGGCGCCAAGTAACACCATGGGAAATCGATCGATACTTGACACTCTTCTAGCGAGTATTCGTCAAGGATTTTAAGGGTGTTATTTCGGTAAACAATCGTTGAACCCGCCCCCTATTACGGTGTCCTTAGTGGGCATTGGCCGTGAAGACGGGGGAGAGTCGAACCATACCTGGAACGCAGGATAAGTGTGTTGGTAGCGAACTAAACTCGTAAATCTATCAGCAACGAGTTTTTTCTCGAACTATCTCCTATCGGCGAGAACCCGACTCTCCTCATTGAGCCACCGCCGCCCTTTGTTTGTTCAAAGCAGAAATCTCGGGAGTTCCAGAATCAGCGGCTCTCCAACCTTGCGCCACATGGCGGAAGCTAGAGCTAGCCTCGGCAGATCGGCCCTGGCCAGATTGAACCCTGCCCAACCAAAACGTGTCGCGCACCGACTCTCTCTGGTTCAGGCGCCCGTACAGCATGGCCTCCGCTTTTTCGAACTGCTCTGCTCGTATATAAGCTTCTAGCATGGTATCTTCAAAGACCTCGCGTTGTGCATGGCTCCCTCCAATGCGCACTAACTGAGGGAAAACCGGCTCCATCAAACGGGCTGCTTCAGTGTAATTCTCTTTGGCAAATGCTTCGATACCCTGTATCAATGGCAGGATAACTTCCCTGGCAAAGGAGTCGCCTTTCTCGGCTGCATTCTGTAGGCGGTTGGTCATTTGGCCCATCGCTTCGTAGTCACCGCTGCCCGCGAATGCCAAGGCAGCGTGGGCATCGCGGAACGCGGCGCCGGGGCCGTTCGCGGCAGAAACAGCGATTTCCGACACTTCGCCCCACGGTTTCGGAGGTGGAGCGCCGGCGTAGATCTGCAACCGCCACATCAAGGAAGCGCTGTCATTCAAAGCGGCCATACTATTGGCAATCACGGAGGGGCGGATGTATTTTTCATAGCGGTCCAGGGTCTCTTGGTACTTGCCTTGGGCCATCTCAAAAAGTGCCAGGTGCCATGACAAATGTACGTAGGAGCTAGGGGGCGCTTCGAATCCCTGGAGCCAAGAACCCAAAAAATCTTCTCCGCTAGAGGCGTCCCCTCGTTCAAAGTGCACGTGTGTCATGGAATGACATGCGACAGCATTGACCGGATTCATATCCAAAGAACGCTGAGCCAATTCCATCGCAACATCCAGTTGACCGGTCTCGTGGTGGGCAAAAGCGTATTCGGCTAGAAAGGCCCAATCATCTGTGCAATGGGCCTCAACGCTCTGAAGCAGCGATAGGTATTCAGGAGGGAAATTCGGTGAACCAGCCCCACTGCATCCCAGCATATATAACCGATGGGCCAGCCGTAGTACCAGTCTTTCCTGGGGAAACTCGGAGAGATGTTCTTTTATGAGGTCGATAGAATCACTGCCTCGTCCGAATATCCAATGGTTGATCGCTTCGATCAATTGACGTTCCCTACGAGTGATTCCGGAGGTCAGATCCAGAGCTTTGACCATGGTCTTCTTGGCTTCATCTGGGAGGGCCCGTTGTTGATACCAGTATGCGAGGCAACCATGGGCCAAGGCGAACCCTTCGTCCAGCTCGATCGCTTCTTGAAATTTCAATTCAGGGCCATGGTTCTGGGAGAGCAGCCGGTCCATACCCTCTTCCAAAGTATCCGCGGCGGCTGCCGAACTGGTACTTAGGGTCATACCGAAACGGTCCTGGATCCCATTGCGCATCATGGCCTCTAACGGGTTGAATCTGAAGCGATGTCTATCAGGTATTTACATCCTTAATCAACAGGGCGGTACTACTTAGGTATCGACAATACAGACGAAATTTCGCTGAACTCTCGCCACAACTTATTCCAAGAGTCGCCGCCATCATAGCTGCGGTAAAGGTGCCCGTAACGGCTGCCGGCGTAGGCCAGTCGGCCGTTGAACGATGAGATATCCACAGCCCACATAGCGCTGTTAGGCGATGTCGGTAGCGAGAGTTCTTCCCAGGTCTGGCCGCTGTCTTTGGACCGCATGACCGTCCCAGTCCGGCCTGGTGTGGTGTCGCCGATGGTCAAGAAAATGGTGCTTGGATTCTCAGGGTGTACTTTAATCCCACGGGGATAGGTATAGGGAAACACTTCTTTGATCCCTATATTTCCCCAGGTGGCGCCATCGTCGATACTGGTGAAAACATCATTGTTGACGACAACGACAATGGTCTTAGGTGGCCCCACAGTGACCGCAACATTGTGGACGTCTAGGTTCGGGATGTCACTTCCGGCCTTGGTCCAGGTATCTCCTCCGTCGGAGCTGTGCCTCAGGCCATCCACTTCTATACCTGCCCAGACGCTTTTGGGGTTCGTGGGATCAATCGCAATCCCCGTCATCTGTGGATTGCCTATCGGACATTCCTCGACCACTTCCATGTCGCGGCGCTCCCAATTTTCTCCTCCGTCATCAGAGCGAAACATGGCGACTGGGGATGGGGTTCCGGTCCCGGAGAAAATTATGTTTGGGTCAGTCGGGTCGATGGCCATCGCCCACACAGAGTATTCGCTTAAAGGCGAGACGATTCTCCGCCAGTTTTGGCCTGCGTCAAGGCTTTTGAATAGACCTCGATCCGATCCAGCGAAGACCACCTCAGGCTGATCTGGATGATTCGCCAGAACTCTAACCATTGGATTTTGATACATGCCTTGGTTGACAGATATACGCTGCCAAGTATCGCCTTCGTCTGAGCTGCGCATGATGCCTTGCCCAACTGTGCCAACAAGGACCGTTGATTCATCTGCCAAAGCATCACCTCGCATTCGAAGACGGAATCGGCTTGAGTTGCGGCCCAGTGTACAGGGGTGTTAACCAGTCTTCAAGGAGAAGGCCAAGTGGCTATGCGGCCCAAACTGGCCTTTCGGCATCTATTCGAGATTACCACGACCCAGGTAGGTAGTGGGGTGGTCTGATTCGTGTTCCTGGTGGAGATGTGGGAGAGTTGAACGCGGGCTGGTGGTTTTCGTGGTGTTTAGGCCGATGTAGGTTACATTTCACAGGTAGTCTGATGAGGTTCCGCCATCAACGGTCCGTGTCCGCTTAAAGGAACAGTTATACTGACACCTCAAATTGCCATCTTTTTAGAATAAACCGGGCCTGTCACGTGCTCAGGACACTGGCAAAGGACGAAACAAATGCACTGCGGAGTAATGGTCACCGGATATAACCAAGGTGACTGGGACCGACTGATGGAGGGAGATTATGACCGGCCTCCGGAGGTTCCGGATTCCCAGAATATGGATGACACCCTTTATATGGGGGAACTAGTTGAGCCGCTGGGATTCGATTCGATCTGGGCTACCGAACACTATGGCTCTGCTTATTCGATGCAGCCGAATCCGTTGCAATACCTGGCGTATTGGGCCGGTCGAACCAATCGAGTAGATGTGGGCACCGCAGTGATCGTTGCGCCATGGTGGAATCCAGTTCGGCTGGCTCACGAAATTTCCATGCTCGATATATTGTTGAAAGGCCGGCGCCTCCACCTCGGCATCGGGCGTGGCATTTCACCGCACGAATACGCTTCGCTCGGCTACCCTATGGAGGAATCACACAAGTATTTTTATGATGTGATTAACGCCATCAGGGCCGCTGACGGTGCGGAGCGCTTCGAGTTCAAGGGCGATGTGTACGATATACCACCGACCAGTATTCGTCCTCAGGCCCGCCATAAGGGCGACCTAACCAAGAATATCAAGGTGGCATTTAGCACGGAGGCTTCGGCAAAACTGGCCGCAGAGAACGGTCTTGGGCAGATGTTTGTCGCCGGTGACGACGTTGATGAGATGATCAACAAAGTGCAAAGGTTCAACAAGATTCGGAAGGACCTAGGCCTACCACCGGACCAACCCACCACCTTGCTGTGGATGTACTGCGCCGAAACCCCTGACGAAGCCGAAGAAGGATGGGTCTATTTCAAAAACCAAGGCATCGCGGCGCAGCACCACTACTTCGATTGGAACAACCCAGGCTACGAGGGCATACGTGGCTACGAGGAATACCTGTTGCGACAGACCGCCGATATAAGTCCGGCGGAGGCCAGGCTCGCCGCGCGTCGCGCGACTCAGCCGATCGGCACCCCGGACCAGATAATCGAGAAGATTAAGACGATGCAGCAGACCATCAGCATGGAGAAGGTCGTGATCCACATGATGTATGGTGGTATGCCGAGGGAGAAGGCCGAAAAGAGCCTCCGGCTCTTCGCCGAAAAAGTCCTCCCTGAGGTGCAATCCATGCCCACTCCGATCAACCCCAAATCCTTGGGTGAGCCCGTCTTCTAACAGCCGGACATGATTGCGTGGTGGAGGCGGGGGAGAGTCCAACTCCTGATACCCTACTTTTAGATGCCTCGCCGGTACAGGCACAAGTCATAAGTTTTGACCGCCCTCTTGGTTTCGATTAAAGAGTTGATGGCCACGCATGAAACTCGCCACAAAGGAAGGTAGCCGGATAGCGGTTGATGGTGAGGGGAGGTAGTTACAGAATAAGCGGGATTAAGGTACCAGTAGTTCTGGTGTTACTGATTGGTATCTTCGTACTTGCTTGTTCTACCGTTACACCTGTTCCAGCAGAACCTACCCCTAGTATCGATGCCACAGCAGTGGTTGAACCTATTCTCGATATCGATGCAACCGTGGAAGCTCGGCTCGCCTATGAACGGGCAGTGGATGCAACCGTTCAAGCAAAGGTTTTTGGGACCTTATCAGCCCCGGAGCCGAAGACCCCGAGCACTACACAAGCACTATGCAAACTCACAGGTGGGGAAATGGTCCAAAGTGGCTGGGCGGGGAAAGATACTGGTAACAACCCCTGCAATAGTTGTTTTTGCACGAACGGGGTTCTTGGCTGTACCAAGATGGCATGCCCTGCCCGTGGGGTAAGTCCTGATTCAAAGCCAGTCCCTACGCCTCAGATTGCCCCCACAAGCAAGCCTTTAGCGATAACCAATACGCCTTACCCTCCGCCTACGAGCACTCCTACTTCAGTGCCAACTCCGACGCCTAGGCCAATACCTACAGCAATGCCAACGCCT
>Ga0209019_1000554_pt1 | contig 18930 bp, 17 predicted proteins | sample METZYME_3_300m_FD_187549 | JGI IMG/M metagenome (GOLD analysis project Ga0209019, IMG submission 187549) | Marine microbial communities from oxygen minimum zone in mesopelagic equatorial Pacific - METZYME_3_300m (SPAdes) (version 2) | ecosystem: Environmental > Aquatic > Marine > Oceanic... | reverse complement strand
ATACCTTCAGCAGGTCCAAGAACTTGTGGGCTTAATTTTATCGATGCCACAGTGGCAATTCCAATAAGGCAACAAACCGATCCATCACAACGAGCAAGACCATGAATATGCAACGACGCGAATTCCTCAAGACCGGCAGTCTGGCAGGTGGTGCGCTTGGCCTCAATCTGCTGGGCTCTCTGGGGCTTCCCAATAATCTGTTTGCCGACGGTCATTCCGGCAACAAAAAGATGCTCTTCATCTTTCAACGAGGTGGTAATGACGGGATCAATGCGGTCATACCTCGTGGTGACAATGAATACAACACCGCCAACCGCCCTACCTTGTTCCTTCGTGAAAACCAAGCGCTGGACCTGGGCAACGGATTCGCTCAATTGCATCCCGGGCTGGAACCAATGATGGAGATTTTCAACAATCAAAAACTCAACGGCCAGGATGGCCCCGGGAACCTGGCCGTGATCCACCGTGTGGGATATGCCGGACAATCACGGTCACACTTTAACAGCCAGCACTACTGGGAAAACGCCACTCCCGGCAACAAGAAACTCGACGAGGGGATGTTTTACCGGCAGATCACCCAGACACTGGATCTTACCGATGAAGCGAACGCCTTTGTTGCCGCAAGCCTGTCCGGTTCACAGATGGTTTCCCTGCGCGGCCCAAGGCCATTGCCCAATTTCAAAAAGGCATCAGATTTCGGTTTCAAGGGCAACACGGCGCAGAATCGCAAATTCCTGGGCACGCTTCCCGGTACCGATCCCCGCTGGCCGTTTGGCTCTGGCGCGCTTGGACTTTACGGCGGACGGCCCAACCTCCCACGGAAACGGTACCGAGAAACAGTTCACCGTACCGGCCAGTTGCTCGGCACGACCATTCAGACACTACAGGACGCTACGAAAATGTCCTACACTCCAGCCAATAGCGCAACCTACCCCGACGGGAGCTATGGAAACCGACTTCAGGAGGCAGCTATGCTTTTTAAACGGACCAACGCCCGCATTCTTGGTTTAAACATCGGCGGCTGGGACACACACAGCAGCCAAGGACAGCTGTATGGAAAGCACAGACAATTACTAGAGGATGTAGCGTTGGCATTTCAGGCGTTTTACCGCGACATGCAGGATCAGTGGGATGACATGGTGATTGTCACCATGACCGAGTTCGGCCGAACGTCAAAGGAGAACGGCAGTCGCGGGACGGACCATGCTGAGGCAACGGCCATGTTTGTTGCCGGAGGAGGCGTCAAGGGCGGCGTGTACAATTGCGACAGCAAGACTTGGAAAAACGGAGACATGTTCAGCACTAAGAATGAGCGCTACCTGTTGCGCAAGACAGACTTTCGGTCGGTGTTTGGAGAAATATTCACCAACCATTTTGGCAACACGCAAAAGCAGCTAAACCAGGTAATACCCACCTACACTACCGGCAAAAAAGAAAACCCCATGGATTTCAAAAAGCTCGGGTTGTTCGCCTGAATCAGGCTGTCCGTCGAGTCGCTGAAGCCAATTCTAGACCAACGGAAGGCTGCCCCCCCCCAAGCCCCAATTCCGTCATTTTCAGGAAAGCTGAAACCAATTGGCGGACACACGCTACCTTGATTTAGTGACAACCCTTAGCGACTTAAAGAGGAATTGGAATCGGGCTTTTTAGGAGATGTTCACCAACTGATACGAATTCCGGAGGTGAACCCCCACCCATTATATCCCTGGTTTCCAGACTCTCTATCCATTTCAGTGTATTGAATTCCGTTCTGCCACTTCAGCTTATGCCCATAGAGAAAGTGATTGATGCCCAAAAACATCTCGCTGGCTTCGTTACCCTTGATACCAAACAGGTCTTTTTCGTATTTACTTAGCCTAATGCTGTCTCCATCGGAGCTTTTTAAGTAGGTGTACCTGAAAACCACCTGAGTCCTGTCCGTAATATCGTAGAAGGGCATTAGCTGAAGGCCAATCAGGTCATTTTGGGAACCATACCCATCTGAAAGACTGAGATCAGCCCAGAGGTGAATGTTGCCTTTCTCGAACTTGGTAACTAGGGAGGCTACGTTTTTGTGGTGCGGTGTTTTGTTGGTCACGTCTTGCTCCTGATTGACGTAGTCTAAACGGATCAAGGCATTATCCATCCCTAAATTTTCCTTGAAGTTATAGCCGACCGAGAAAAGCGCGAAACGACCATAGTCAAATGCTTCGTCGAACTCCGGACCATGGTCACTCGAGAACAATCCGGCCAGGTATTCCCAGTTGTCCCGTTTTCCTGAAAAAGTAATCCCCGGAAAATATTCGTTGGGAAAGCCCAGATTGCCGGAGACCTTACTTCTTTCAAGAGTGTAAAGTTTTTTTGATGAAGTCGCCCCATCCAAAGTAAAGGGGGCCGATTGCCTGCCCACTTTAATTGTCATGCCACCTGGCGAGGCCCAGGCCAAGTTGGAGTCGGTTAGTTTTTTATAGAGGGGCGCAGGATCGTTCAGATTCATATCCGCCTCCGAATGAAGGGTGAGGCCCTTAAAAAGAGAAGCCTTGAAACCGACTCGAAACCGTCTCCAATTAAAATCACTCTCTGACTCGCCATTGGAGTCGTCAAAATTATAGTAGTCACCCTGCAGTCGCCCTGTGAACGCAAGTTTCTTAAGCGTATTGCTGTCCGAACGATTGTAAAAAACCACTCGATTCCAAACACTGTCATAGGCGGACTCTTCACCATCTTGCCCCATTGCAGGTCCGGCAAAAATGATCGTGAAAAGAATGGCAGTTGTCGTCCTGCTCTTGTAGTTGAATGGTACTTTTATCATAGGTGTTAACTCCCCAAAGCCCGGGACAATAAAATACCGTTTTCCGGGACGGGAAGGCTTTTAATGTTACGATTGCGTCACATCAATCAAGCGCTTAAGCGCCCCGCCACCCACTGATGCATCACGTGTAACAAAAGGGTAACACAGCAAGGTTAGAGTGGACATCCTGCAAAAGTCCGGCATTTTCGCGCCGGGAGCCTGGTCGGGCCGCCAAATACACCTGATCAAACATATCAACGAGTACGGCAAGATTATCACTCAGCCTCTCCATTCACCGCGCCAATGAATCGCGACCGACTTCTAACAATCGTAAAGATCCTCGGAGTTGCGGCCTGCCTCTACCTGTTCCTCGTGGGCATCGGAGGGATGGGGTATTCCTTCAAATTGTTTGGCAAGGAATTCTCTCAGAAAATATTGGAGGCAACTTCTTCCCCGTTGATTGGTCTGTTTATTGGCATTCTGGCCACGACCATCGTGCAGAGTTCATCAACCACCACCAGCATTGTTATTGGCATGGTGGCCGCGGAGGCCATCGGAGTGAGGAGTGCCATTTTCATGATCATGGGCGCCAATATAGGCACCACCGTCACCGCCAAGCTTGTCTCGCTCGGCCACATCACCCGCAAGGCCGAGTTCCGCCGCGCCTTTGCCGCCTCGTCCGTCCACGACACCTTCAACCTCATTACCGTGAGCCTGCTCTACCCGCTCGAGTACTACTTCCACATCCTCGAGCACACAGCCACGTGGATGGGTCGTGTTTTCGTCGATGTCACCGGCATCACGAAACCGGAGAACTACCTGAAGAAGATAACCACGCCCACCATCGAAGGCCTCTCCGACCTACTCGGCAAGGATCCAAGGCTTGTGCTGCTCGTGTCCGTTGTCATCACCTTCTTCATGCTCTGGGGCATCGTGAAGCTCCTCCAGAGCCTCGTACTGAAAAAGCTCGAGTCATTTTTTGACACCTACATTTTTAGAAATTTAGCCATGTCCTTTACTGTGGGCTTAATCTTGACCGTAATGGTTCAGAGCAGTTCCATCACCACATCATTGATTGTGCCCCTCGCTGGAGCAGGCGTACTCCGCCTACAACAAATATTCCCATTCACCATCGGCTCAAACATCGGAACCACCATCACCGGTCTGCTCGCCGCCCTGGCGGTGGCAGGGCAACCAGGCATTGATCCCAAACTTGTGTTGGCCGGCTCCACCGTGGCCTTCGCCCATTTCCTCTTCAACGCATCCGGCGCGGTGATTTTCCTTCCATTCAGAAGGATCCGCGAGATACCAGTTCATGTCGCGGAGTGGTTGGCGGAAGTATGTCTCAAGAATCGCATTATTCCCATTGTGTTCATTGTTCTTGTTTTTTACCTCATCCCCTTGGTGTTCACTTGGAGCTCTATTGCAAAAGTATTCGGAAATGAATAGTCTGCGCAAACAAAACAAATAACTGGCTTATGTGGAAAAAACTCATTGAATTATTCAAGAAAGACAACCTGTTTGAACAGGCCTACCAGGAAGCCTCTAACATGCTCGACACCGATGCCGCCATGTACGAAGCCTCGGTTGATGCGTTGCGACATTCAGACACAGCCGAGGTGAAATTTGATATTTACGGCGCAGACAAAGATGTGAATCGCAGTGAACGGGATGTCCGTAAGAAAGTGATGACTCATCTTGTTGTTTCCGGCGGAACCAACCTTGCCTCAGGGTTGAGCCTGGTCAGTGTTGTCGTTGATATTGAGAGGATAGGCGACTACACAAAAAATATATATGATCTCGCAGTACACCACCCTCTACGCCTGCAAGGCGGCCCTGTAGAAGAAAAACTGCAAAAGGTTGAAACAGCAGTAACCACAGATTTCAAAGGCATGATCGAGGTGTTCAAGGATCGTGATGAAGATAAAGCTCGGGTCATCATGAACAACTACAAGGAAGGCTTATCCGATGCCTGCGAAGAGATATCCAATTCGATTTTGTCTGGGGCGACATCCGGTCTCGACAGCTCGGACGCCACAGCCGTTTCCTTGTACGCCCGTTTCCTGAAGCGCATCGCCAGTCATTCCCGAAATATCGTCACCAGTGTTGTCAACCCGTTCCACCGGATTGGGTACAGGGAAAAATAAGGGAAATCGCCACAGGGTTAAAACCTCACCCTGCCGGCTTACCATGCGCTGCTGCATTTGAACCATCCATGCGATTAAACAACCAATATGCAGCTGAACTTCTCGGGACGTTCATCCTGGTCTTCACTGGGACAGGAGCCGTTGTCTTTAACGAAATTTCTGGCGGACAAGTCACCCCGCTCGGAATCGGGTTGGTCTTCGGCCTAGTGGTTATGGCTCTCGTTTACACCTTGGGTGACATCTCGGGGGCCCACATCAATCCGGCTGTCACACTCGGTTTTTGGGCCTCCGGGCAGTTTAACGGCAAACAGGTTGCGCCTTACATCCTTGCCCAATGCCTCGGCGCATTATTGGCCAGCCTTCTACTTCGGGGCCTGTTTGGGGTCCGCGGCAACATGGGAGCTACACTGCCGATTATGGAAAACGATCAGCCACTCGTTTATGAGTGCCTTATCCTGGAAATCATTCTCACGTTCATACTGATGTTAGTGATTTTGAATGTGGCAACTGGAGCAAAAGAAAAGGGACTTTTTACGGGGATTGTTGTGGGAGGCGTGATCGCACTGGAGGCTATTTTTGCGGGTCCCATATCTGGAGCTTCCATGAATCCGGCACGCTCCCTTGGTCCAGCGGTTGCAAGTTCGAACTTCACGGCATTCTGGGTTTATATCATTGGCCCGGTAGTTGGCTCTTTACTGGCCGTTCCAACATGGCGTTTTGTCGCTCGCTCAAGCGAACCCACTGAAGCAACCAAACCGGACTAGTAAAAGGAATTTGAGATGGAAGAAGAGACCAGACCACTCATTCTTATTCTCTGCACCGGCAACTCCTGCCGTAGCCACATGGCCGAGGGTGTTCTTCAGGAAGTTGCAGGGGATATACTAAATGTGCAGAGCGCCGGTTCCGATCCCGCCGGCTTTGTCCACCCACTCGCCATCCTCACCCTCGCCGAAATTGGCATCGATATTTCCAGCCACACTTCAAAGCACATGAACGAGTTTCTTTCGGGTAACGTCGAGACGGTAATCACCGTTTGCGACAATGCCAATCAAGCCTGCCCCACCTTCCCGGGCCAAGCCTACCGCCACCACTGGCCCTTCCCTGATCCCGCAAAAGCAGAAGGCGCTGAGGAGGAAATACGAAAAGTGTTCGAGCAGGTACGGGATGACATACGCCGTGTTTTCACCGAGTACGGGCTAAGCAGGAAGAACAGCACCCGAAAACTACTGTCCTGAATTGGCTTCGCTGTTTGGAGCCCTGAAAAAACGGCCCTTGCTGGTCACAACTTGCTTGGGAGTGACGATATCAACATGACTGCTGCTTCGTGTTTGGTCTAGTTCCACGCCTGCGTAATAGAGCGCCGCAGCAATCACCGTTGCGCAGGTATAACCGCCTCCAATATCTTCCTGTGTTTTCGGTTTAAGGTTCGCATTCCGCAATCCCAGTGCACTTAAGTCATCATATGACTCCGCACCTTTCGCTTTGGTGATGCTTGTTCGAGCAAACTCAAACAACCGTTCCCTGTCGACGCGGATCCAATCCTTCATTCGGTAAACATCCCAATCACGGTCCCCCAAATCACTCAAATGCCGCTTGGAGTTTACCCCATTCGTTCCATCACAGGTAAACAAGACCAACTCACCTCCACCGTCCGGATCGCGCAGCACCAAGTCCAAGTGTCCATATTTAAAGAAAGTGTAGCCCGCAGCATACGTTTTCCCCTTCAAAAACAGATCCGAACCAGCCTTTAGTTTCCCTAGACGTGCCGCCACCAGATCTCCCTCCTTTAACAAAGCAGTTTCCTTTTCCAAACCCGCTTCACCGCTTTGACGCCGAAATCTCGCGACGCACTCGAACTCTAGTCGATCGGCAGGCTCTACCAAACGCGAGGGTCTTGGCACGAATGCCCGCTGAATCCAACTCGGCTTCGGCATTAGCGCTGAGTCGTTGACGAGGCAGCCGCTGCTACAAACTAAACATATTGAACCCGCGCAAACGACGGTCAGATTTTGCATAACCCTGGCCAAACGATCAGTTAAAGATCGACTGGAGCAAGTGCCAACACTATACTGTGCCGCATGCCGGACACTTCGTGTAATGTGCTCTTGGTCGTGGGCAGCCTCCATGAAACCTCCATCACCCGGATTGTTATTAATCACCTCGCGGACAAACTGTCGGCAGATGGATGCGAAGTCAACACACTCGATTTTATTAAGGACCCTCTCCCCCTTTTTAATCCGGACACCGTTTGGGAGCAGGATTACTACCCGATCCTAAAACAGCGAATCGTCTCTGCGGATGTCATCGTATTAGGCACGCCCGATTACCATGGCAGTATCAGCAGCACACTGAAGAATTTCCTCGACCACTTCTGGAAGGAGTTTGCCGGCAAGCTCTTCGCGACCGTTGTCGCCTCCCACGAAAAGGGGCTCACCGTCCACGACCAACTTCGCACGGTCGCCCGCCAATGCTACGCCTGGGTGATGCCCTACGGTGTCTCGTTCACGGAGAAGGTTGACGTCAAGGACGGTCAAATTGCCACCGATGAGTTAAAAACCAGACTCGAAATGCTACAAAAAGACATCCAAGCTTATGGTCGAGTTCTTGCTGATCAACGGGCTATCGACTTGTCTGGCAATACCCCAGGCTTCCTCGCTCAATTACGCAAGTAACCGATCAACCGAGCCGTTTACTCCACTCCTCTTCCCTGAAACCGACAATGCCCTGATTGCCAGCGATGGCGAAGGGGCGCTTGACCAGGTTGCCATTTTCGGAAAGAAGTTTAATGGCTTCCTCGTCGGTCATATTGGTGAGTTTTTCTTTTAGGTTTAGCGCTTTGTAGTCCCCGCCGGAGGTGTTGAATAGTTTTCGGATGTTGCCGTCGTAGATGGCCAGCATGGTTCTTAACTCCACTTTAGTCGGCGGTTGCTCACGGATAGGGATCAGTTCGTATTTCAACCCCATCTTATCCAGATGCTTTTTTGCCTTTCGGCAGGTGTCACAGCTCTTGTAGACGTAAACTTTCAGTTTCATCCTTAAAACTAAGTCACAAAAGAAAAAGGCGGCCGCACAGGCCGCCTATTGAATGCCTAAAGGCAGATTATTGAAGTGTCTTTTGATGAACGGTACAACTCGCGTCTGATCCGACTGGGCCGATGGTGTAAGACCCACCGCCCGGGCAAGTAGGCATGCCATCCTTAAAATAAACCCCCAATTGGCTATCACTCGGAGTGTCGCCGTCGGCCCGCTTTTCCTGCGTGGCCCACATCTCCTTGCTGCCATCAATCTGTTTCAACTGCGCATGGCACGCCGTCTTCTGGGCGTCCTTTCTCATTTTGCTAAAATTGGGTACGGCCACAGCGATCAGTAGGCCAATAATGGCCACCACGATCATGATTTCCACCAGCGTGAATCCGTTGGCCCTCATTTGTTTCATCTTCATTTTGTTCAAAGTTTTTTTTCTGTTCCGCGTTGCTGTTTGGTAACAAAACCAAGCCGATTGTCAACTAATCTGTAAACCCCAACTAAACGCAAAAGTTGCATCGTTTGCTCAGGAATAGCCGTCAGAAACCCGGCTTAGCTAAGCTGTAGCAGCGAATTTCACGATCGTTACGGAGGTAAACACTGCGATTGGCAAAGGCCGGATGAGACCACACCAATGTCCGACCGCCAACGTGATGGGTGGGATCGATCAGCTTGGTCCGGCTGATTTCCGTATAGCCAGCCGGACTCAGCCCAGCGATGATCAACTCGCCGTGGTCGTTTGCAAGAAAGTACCGATTGCCCTGTCTGATCGTGAATACGTTGGCCCAACTACTTGGGCGTTCGCCTTCCGCAGGTGAGAATGTGGACCACAGCTTTTCACCGCTATCCAAGCGCGCGCAGGAATATTTTCCATTAGGTCCACAAGCGTAAATCAACCCATCGTGAATGAAGGCGGTATTGTGGACCCCTCCGATGCCGCGCCGAGTGTTACCCTTCCAAAGCAGTTTTGCCGACTGTCCGTCTTTTGACACCTCAACGCAGGCGGATACACGATTAAAACCCATCACGTAGACACGATTCCCCTCCACCACCGGTTGACCAATTGACATGGCATAGGTCGGCTTAATCCCCACTGACCAATAGAGCTCGCCGTTCTCTGGGTTAAGCGCTTCCAATGCATCACTATGCCATACCAGCAGTTGCCTCCTGCCCCCTATATGCCGGATGAGCGGTGGACAGTAACCGGGTTGTTTTGCACTCAACGCACGCCACAACTCCCTGCCCGTCGCCTTGTCAAACGCAACGCAAGTGCTCCTATCTCCACCGACGATGCAAATCAACCTTGATCCGTCCACCAGCGGATGCGCGGCGGTGCCCCATTCCGGGATTTCCAGACCATAATCTTTCTTGAAATCACGGAACCAAATTACCGAGCCGTTCAATGAGGACAGACAGAATAAGTTTCCCTCCGCGCCAAGGGCATACACGCGGTCGCCGTCAACTGTGGGAGTCGCACGCGGGCCAATCGCATAAGCGGCCACCGTCGTGTATGGGCAATCCCATTCGTGCACCCAAATCATTTTTCCGTCGCTTTCACTCAAGCAAACGAGCCGCTCAGATCCTGGCAGGAGTTTGCGGATGAAGTTAACGTTGCGCGGTGGCGGGCCATCGTGAAGCAACCTGGCCTTGTCGGGATCCAGCCGCGGCATTAGGCGGTCCATCACAAACACTCGCCCCTTGGCCACTGCAGGACCGGAGTATCCAGCGCCTAGCTTGGTTTCCCAACGCAGTCTCGGACCCTCTTCCGGAAATCGGTCAACAATCCCATCCTCACGCCAGACAGCATCCCGGCTTGGGCCAAGCCATTGTGGCCAGTCATCCGATTGGCTAGTTGATGAAAGGCCAATACAAGCAAGCACAATCATCGTGCATGTTAATTGGTTTACATTTGAAACCATCAACTTTTGATTACTCCTGTAAGGTGTTAATCGAACCAACCGGCGCCCAAGACAACATGACCCATAAACCGTTGCGTTTCGCTAACACATCAAGTTTCATTCTAAAGGCATCCTTTCTCCCGTAAAAAAACCTGATACTTTCCAGACCTCAACAACCGCAATAAAATAAGCTGATTTTTTTACGGTCAATCACAACTGATAAAAGCTTGGGATAAAGTGTGGCAAGCCAATGAAACTAGGGTCAAATAAAAAAATGACCCAGCGACGAATCGGCGGAGTCGTCACTGGGCCGGGAGGAACTGAGGATAATACCTCAAAAATTTTCTGGAGACTGCCAAACGAAACCTGCGTGTCAATAAAAATCGTTAATAAAAGACGTAAAATCTACTATAACGCCGGTTGGTAAGCAGCTATAACGTTACAGATAGAAGAAACTGCGGCTTGTGAGGTGTGGGTAACTTGTGAAAAGATTGGAAACAACTGGATCAGTTTTCTGTTTCCCCTGTTGATAAGTGGGCGTTGTCATTCCCCTCTTGTTTTACCGTCTTTTCTTCTTCGGGTGTTGTCTGGTTTTCGAAGTCAACCCGGTGTCTCAAGGCTGGGATCTCTATTTCAATTGTTGCTTCAAGGTTCCGTAGAATCTTTTTCGAAGAGGCAGAGGCGGAAAGGCTGCGTAACCCGTGAACTCTCATGATCTCAAGGATCCCGGGCTTGATGCTCTCCCATGTTGAGTAGAGATCCGCTCGTTTTTTGACTGAAAGTTCCTCCTTGAAGGCGCGCTTGAAAAACACGTCTACACCTTCCTCTGTCTCGATGGAGCGTCGCAGATTCCGCAGACCAAGTGAGAGAAACCACCAAAACAACGCAGCCAGGACAATCACAATGCCAAGGGCGATACCCGGCTGGGACAATCCATCCCAGTTCCGTTCGTTCAATGCGAGTTCCCAGTCCGGGCTGAACCACCAACTCCTTGTCAGCCAGCCTACCCCCGTGGTCAACAGGAGGATGGCGGTGAATCCAAGCCGCAGTCGGCTGACGAGCCTCCGGTAGGCTGAAACCGCCTCAAGGCAGACCTTCACATGTACGGACAACCGGTGGGCATGGGACAGCAACCCGCTAACAAGGTTGTCGGCCCGGCGAGCGGGAGCTCTCATGATTTCTGAAACCACTTCACCCCGGGAGATGTCAAAGTCATCAAGCGGGATTGGCTTTACATTCTCCTCAAGCGGTCGGGTGGCAAAACCTGGAAGATAAGTCGTATAAATACGCGGTGCGTCCTTGGCCGGAATGGTCTTTGATAGGTTCCAGCAAAGAGTGCCATAGGTTCTCGCGAAGTCCTGGATGTTGTCGAACAGGTCAACCTTGTTAAGCACGATCAACAGCTTGTGATCGATGCCGGCTAGTTGATTAGTAAAAACAGAAATCGCCTCGCCGGTGGTGCCCGGTTTATCCGGGTCAAAAAAGAACAGGATCAAGTCAGCCCTCTCGGCGAAACGGCGGACGCACTCCCGGAAGTCGTAACCCCGGAGTTGATGATTGCTGGTGGAATCGATCATTCCCGGGCTGTCAATCAACGTCAAATGCCGCAGGTTTTCTAACGGGTAGGTCTTGAAGCATAGCTTGCTGAGAAACTCTGGGCCGAGGCTAGCTAATTCCTGGTAGTCCAACTCGGGATGCGACACCAATGTCTGCCCGTCGAGTGTTTCCACCTCCTCCCCGTAGGTGACCAGGGTGAAGCCGTCATCCGTCGGGGCCATTCCGGATTTCTGAATATCGGCACCGGCGATATAGTTGATAAACGACGATTTGCCGGAGGAGTGGTTGCCTAAGAAAAGCACCCTCGGCGATCCCGGCACATCCTTTTCGCTGACCGGCAGGTTGAATCGATAGCGACTCGCCAGCAACGAGAGTTTTCTGGCATAAATGGATCGAACATTTCGCTCGAGTTTTATAAGATCATCCATTGCTGGTACTTGGGCCAAGCGGACAGGGCGTTATAGTCCATGCGCAACCGCACCCAAAGAAAAATGCACCGACAACTTGGGCAGGAAATGAGATTCACACGCTCTTGACTTGGCTGTAGCATGGCCGTTGCATGAGCTTGAGCGAGGAAATGACTGAATTGGCCAGGCGCGCCCGCCTGGCTTCCCGCCGTTTGACCAGCCTGTCAGCCGGTGAGAAAAACAACTGCCTCCTGGCCATGGCCGATGCCATCGAGGCCAACGCACTGTTCATTCAGCAAGAAAATACCAAGGACATGGCCGCGGGTGCGGCGACTGACTTACCCAAGGCGCTGCTGGACAGATTGCTGCTGGATGAGGCGCGCATTGAGGGCATGGTCACCGGCTTGCGTGAGGTCTCTGAACTTCCCGACCCGGTCAGTCGAGTCATTGAAGAGCGCACGCGGCCAAACGGGCTAAGACTCACCAAAATCGCCACGCCCATCGGAGTGATTGTCATCATTTACGAGTCGCGCCCAAACGTCACCGCCGATGCAGCAAGCCTTTGTTTCAAGTCCGGCAACGCGACAATTCTTCGCGGTGGCAAGGAGGCGATTAACTCGAATCAAGCCATTGCAAAGATCATGGTCCAGGCGGCGGCGAAAGCGTTACCAGAATTCCCCAAGGATGCCATTCAGGTCGTGCCGACCACTGATCGCGCCGCCATCCCCGAATTGCTTTCGCTCACGCGTGACGTTGATCTATGCATCCCACGAGGCGGCGAGAGCCTCATTCGCGCCGTGGCAGCGTGTTCGCAGGTGCCGGTCATCAAGCATTACAAGGGCGTGTGCCATGTGTACATTGACGGCGCAGCTGATTTGGCAATGGCGGAGGAAATCATCTTCAACTCAAAAGTGCACCGACCGGGCGTTTGTAACGCTGCCGAGACGCTGCTCGTCGACCAGGCCATTGCCGCCGAAGCGCTCCCCCGCTTGGCCACACGCCTGGCCGAGGCCAACGTTGAATTGCGCGGTGACAAGACAACGCGGGCATTGCTTGACGGGAGTCTCATCGACGTGGTGAGCGCCAGCGAGATGGATTGGAGTGAGGAATATCTCGACCTTGTGCTCTCCGTGAAAACCGTCAATGGTGTCGGCGAGGCGATCGAGCACATCAACGCTTACGGCTCCGGCCATACTGAGACGATTGTCACCGGCGACGAGTCGGCCGCAAGGCGCTTTCAAGTCGAGGTCGATTCGTCGACTATTTTCTGGAATGCCTCAACCCGCTTCGCCGATGGCGGCCAGTTTGGCATGGGTGCTGAGATTGGCATCAGCACCGACAAGATTGGCGCACGCGGCCCGATGGGCCTGGAGGAGTTGACCAGCTACAAATGGCTGGGGGTGGCTGACGGGCTGATCCGCCAATGACGGCGGGCAATGCGATTCGTGATGCCGTAAGGCGCCTTGGCCAAGCGGGCGTCGAGACGCCGCAAGTCGACGTCGAGTGGCTACTCGCCGACTTGCTCTCATGCAATCGTTCTGAAATTCCACTTCATGCTCAAGCCGACTTGACTGCGGAAGATCTAGATCGCTTCTCCCAACGGGTTGAACGGCGCACCCGCCGCGAACCGCTGCAGCACATTCTGGGAACGGCCAATTTTCTCGGTTATGATTTCCAGGTTTCAGCTGAAGTGCTAATCCCGCGACCAGAGACAGAGCTGCTGGTGGAATTGGCACTGGAGTTTTTGCGCCACCTCCCTAACCCGTCCGTGTTCGACTTGGGCACAGGAAGCGGGTGCATAGCGCTCGCCCTCGCTAAACGCTGCTCCAAGGCAGGCATCATCGGCTCTGATGTTTCCAAAGAAGCGCTGGTATTGGCGAGAGCAAATGCCGTGTCGCTGGGTACACTTGGTCAAGTGGAGTTCCGACACGCCGATGGCCTGGCCGCGTTGGCCAAGGGGGAGCAGGTGGATTTGATCCTTTCGAATCCGCCCTACATCCCGACTGCAAACATTGACACTCTCCAGCCTGAAGTCCGGGATCATGATCCCCGCCTAGCCTTGGATGGGGGTGCCGATGGGATGCTGTTTTACAGGCTTCTCGCAGAGGAGGGCCAATCTCACCTGAAGAGCGGCGCGAAATTGATGGCGGAATTCGGTGATGGACAGGCAGCTGCCATTGTGGACCTGTTCAGCCAAGCCGGCTGGCCAAGTGTCACAACCGCCAATGACCTGAGCCATCAGCCCCGGATCGTGATTGCCTCTGCTGGGCATTAGCGCAACACTGCGCGCCGACAAACGCTCATGGATTGCCTAGTCATCAAGGGAGGAACACCGCTCAAGGGAGACGTTAAAATTAGTGGTGCAAAAAACGCTGCGCTGCCACTGATGGCAGCCACGCTTTTGACGAGAGACGAGTGCGTTTTGCGTAATCTACCAAATCTCAGTGATGTGCAGTACATGGCGCGTATTTTGAAATCTCTCGGGGCAGCGGTGGAAATAAACCGGGGGACAATCCGTGTTCGAGCAAAAGAAATTGAGGGATTCGGTGACTATGACCTGATTCGAAAAATGCGCGGCTCTATTTGTATACTAGGACCGCTCATGGGACGACTCAACGAAGCCAAGGTGTCGATGCCGGGCGGTTGTGTCATCGGAGCGCGCCCGATCGATCTGCATCTCAAGGGCATGCGCGATCTCGGGGCAAAAGTGCGAGTCGAAGCCGGTTACGTCCATGCCAAGGCCGCCAAGTTGACCGGCGGTGAGAGCTTTCTCGGCGGCCGATGCGGCCCAACGGTTCTTGGCACCGCCAATGTGATGATGGCGGCGACTTTGGCCAGTGGAACAACCGTCATTCACAGCGCCGCCTGCGAGCCGGAGATCAAGGATCTCGCGGATTTCCTCAACGCAATGGGTGCAAAAATCTCGGGTGCCGGGAGCCCAACAATCACCATTCACGGTGTTCGGCGTTTGCGGGGTGCAGAGCACCGTGTCATCCCCGACCGGATCGAGACGGCAACCTACGCTCTTGCCGGCGCGGTAACCAACGGTAACGTGATGCTTCGGGGTTGCAACCCCGGGCATCTCAGCGCGGTGCTGGACAAAATGCGCGAGGCCGGCGTACGGCTCGACGCCGGCCGCAACACTCTGCTCATCCGCCCCTCAAAGCGGCTGCGCTCAGTGGACATAGCCACCATGCCTCACGCCGGTTTCCCGACCGATGTGCAGGCGCAGATGATGGTGCTCATGCTCCAGTCACCGGGGATCAGTATCATTACCGAGCGGATTTTTGAGTCGCGCTTCATGCATGTGAACGAGTTGGCACGAATGGGCGCCAACATCTCGATCGAAGGGCCAAGCGCGATCGTCAAGGGAGGGTTGCCACTCAGTGGCGCGGATGTCATGGCGAGCGACCTCCGCGCATCAGCGGCGCTAGTGCTAGCTGGGATGGCAGCCAGTGGCGTCACGCGGGTGAATAGAGTCTACCACATAGACCGGGGCTACGAGAATATCGACGGCAAGCTCCGCGCACTCGGCGCGAACATTTCACGCGAGCCTGGCCAGTGACCTCCGATGGACCCAGGCAAACAACCTGTCACTATTGATTTAATTCAAGCCAAGATTTCAATAAACCAAGGCGCTAAACTGCAACAGCTCCTCTCGTTTCCGTTAACCGGACTACGTGAGTGGCTGGCATCTGACATACCACAGCCTGCATGAAGCCGTATCGTGGACGCATCGCCCCGACACCGACCGGCCTACTCCACCTTGGCCATGCGCAAACATTTTGGATCGCCAGCACGCACGCACGCCAGGCCGGTGGTCAACTCCTTCTTCGCATTGAGGATCTTGACCCGCAGCGAAGTCAGCAGAAGTTCACCAGCGCAGCCATCGAAGACCTGGCCTGGCTTGGGATTGAGTGGAGCGAGGGACCGGATCGCGGCGGGCCATGTGCCCCATACATCCAAAGCAAGCGCTTCGGGCTGTACCGCGAGGTCCTGGCGAAACTGAAGGCAACGGGACACGCGTATCCCTGTCGCTGCTCACGCAAGGATGTGCGAGAGGCCAGCACGGCACCGCACGACAAGGGTGGCGAACCGGTGTATCCCGGTACCTGCCGACCAACGCTTGGTCAAGCGACGTTGTTTGACATGGAAATCGTACCGCAAGTTAACTGGCGCTTTCGGGTTCCGGACGGTGAGACGGTTGCATTCGAGGATGGCCGGTTTGGAAGCCAATCGTTCATTGCCGGAAGCGACTTTGGTGACTTTGTGCTTTGGCGGCATGATGATGTACCAAGCTACCAATTGGCAGTTGCGGCAGACGACCACAACATGGAGGTCACCGAGGTTGTGCGGGGGGCGGATTTACTCAAATGCACCGCACGGCAACTGCTGATCTACGATGCCCTTGGCTGGTCAGCGCCGGCGTTCCACCATTGCCCTCTGGTTAAGGACAAATCCGGCCAGCGTTTAGCCAAGCGCGACAGCGCCTTCAGTCTCCGGGCGATGCGCGAGTCTGGGGCAACACCGGGCGAAATACGCTCGAGGTTTATCGAATGAGGGCATGGCCTCATTCAATACTGACTCCGGTTCACATGAGAACGGGTTGCATTCACGGAAACCCAAAGTAGACTTCGCCTTGGGTGCCGAACCCACAGACTGCAACCATTTACGGAAAATGATTCATCAAACAGCCAGATTGACAGCGCTGGCGTGCCTTATCTCGACACTCGCAACGGTACAGGCCCAATCGCTTCCCACGCCATCGGAACGATTTGGCGATCTAGCCTCCGGGGCGGTACCCAGTTTCCGCAAGCATGTCATCCCGCTACTCGGTGTCCGGGGGTGCAACGGCCGCGAGTGCCACGGCTCTTTTGCCGGCAAGGGGGATTTTCAGCTTTCCCTTTTCGGGTATGACTTTGACAAGGACCACAAGGAGATCGCCCGAGACGAGGATGAAATCCGCACTGACAAGGAGAACCCCGCGAACAGCCTTATCCTGCTCAAGCCAACAATGCAGGAAAAGCACAAGGGCAAGCTGCGTTTCAAGAAAGGAAGCTGGGAATACCAACTTCTATTGACCTGGATTAAAAACGGTGCCGAGAATGATGCCCAATCAACTCCAGAGTTTGATCGTCTCGAGGTCCAGCCAGGGTCAATCGAGTTTACTAATTCAAACCAAACCCGACAGCTGCAAGTGATCGCCCACTGGAGGGACGGCACCGCCGAGGATGTCACGGAGTTGACGCGGTTTCGAACCAATGACGAATCGATTGCAGGTGTCGATAAAAAGGGGCTCGTCTCCGCCGCCAGCCCCGGTGACACGCACATTATCGCGTTTTACGACAACGGAGTGCAGCCGGTACCAGTGTACCGCCCGGTATCCAAAAAATCCGGAAAAGACTACCCGGAACTGACCACGTCCACCAAGGTCGATGAACTGGTTGCCGCCAAGCTCAGGAAACTTGGAATTATCCCGTCAGGTCAATGCACAGATGAGGAGTTTCTCCGCCGCATCAGCCTAGACGTGACCGGGTCGCTTCCTCTACCAAAGGAGATTCGTTCGTTTGTGGCGAACCGCTCTCCACTCAAGCGCTCCAAGAAAATTGATGAACTACTGAAGCGTCCCGCATATGCCGCCTGGTGGACCACCAAATTATGTGATTACACGGGAAACAATCCGCAAAACCAGACTGACCCTGTTTTCCGGAATGAAATGGCCCGGAATTGGTATGAGTGGATTTATCACCGCGTCCGAACCAATGTGCCATACGACCAGATTGCAGAGGGACTCATCATGGCCACCAGTCGTCAAAAAGGTGAATCCTTCATGCAATTTGCAAAAGGAATGAGCCAACACTACAAGACAGAGAACCCCATCCCGTTTCACACCCGCGAAACAATGCCCTTTTACTGGGCGCGGCGAAACGTCCGACAAGCCCAGGAAAAGGCCCTGAGCTTCGCGCATGCTTTTCTAGGTGTTCGCATCCAGTGCGCCCAATGCCACAAACATCCTTTCGACCAATGGACCCAGCAGGATTTCAAAAAGTTTCAGGCATTTTTTGAGCCCATCCAATACAAGGCAAACACACCGAAAGGCGAGAAAGGCGACAAGGATAACAACTACCAGTCCCTGATGAAGGAACTAGAGCAATTCGTTGGTTACGACAAGGAGAAGAAAAACAACAAGAAGGAGTTGCGGGCAGAAATCAAGAGACGCGCTCAGGCCGGCCAACCGGTCCCGTGGCAGGAACTCTATATCGTAAACACAAAGGCCAAACCCTCTACAAAAAAATCGAACAACAAAAAAAGGCGCTACAACGGTAGGGTTATCACTCCCAGTGTACTCGGCGGTGAGGATGTGCATCTAACCGATTACCAAGACCCGCGACAGCCGCTGATGGACTGGCTGCGATCTGACGAGAATCCCTATTTTGCCAGGGCATTCATCAATCGGGTTTGGCATAATTATTTTGGCCACGGCATTGTTGAACCGGTGGATGACATGAACCTGGCCAACCCGCCCTCCAATGAGCCGCTGCTGGACTATTTGGCTAAGGGCTTTGTCGAAAGCGGCCACGACATGAAGTGGCTACACCGCACCATTCTCTCGAGTGACGCCTATCAGCGAAGCTGGAAACCAAACGAAACCAACCTGCAGGATGAACGCAATTTCAGCCGGATGGTCGTGAGGCGTCTCCCCGCCGAAGTTGTCGCCGATGCGATCACGCAGGCCACTGCATCCAATACGCGGGTCACCGCCATGACCAGTAGCCCAATTGATCGCACCATCGGCCCCGACATGTTGGGTAAAAACAACAAGAAATTGACTTCAATGAATTACGCCCTGTCAGTCTTCGGGAAGCCGGATCGGACTGAAAACTGTGATTGCGAACGCTCAAACGCCCCCACCCTGCTACAGTCTGTGTTTACTCGAAACGACCCCTCGCTCATCTCGATGATCAACGGTAGCGACCGGCGAGCCAAGGGGTGGATCACGGAAGTCGAGGAATGGTACTCCGGCAAAACCAAGTCCACGAAACAAGCTAATGGGAACAAGCGACTGAAGCAGTTAAACGACCAACGCAAAAAACTACTAGCCAAGGTGCCAAAAAAACCGCGCAACA
>Ga0209019_1000552_pt1 | contig 19023 bp, 16 predicted proteins | sample METZYME_3_300m_FD_187549 | JGI IMG/M metagenome (GOLD analysis project Ga0209019, IMG submission 187549) | Marine microbial communities from oxygen minimum zone in mesopelagic equatorial Pacific - METZYME_3_300m (SPAdes) (version 2) | ecosystem: Environmental > Aquatic > Marine > Oceanic... | reverse complement strand
CCCGCCGGAACGCTTCGTTCACAGCCTCTTCCGTCGTATCCGTCTCGAGCTCGGCAACAAGGTCCACCACCGAAACGTCCGGCGTCGGAACGCGCAGGGCCATCCCGTCCAGTTTGCCTTCGACCTCGGGGATCACGAGGGCAGTGGCCTTTGCGGCACCCGTCGTCGTCGGAATCATTGACAGTGCCGCGGCGCGGGCACGCCGCTTGTCCGAGTGAGGCACATCGAGGAGGGCCTGGTCGTTCGTATAGGCGTGCACTGTGTTCATCAATCCTCGCCGAAACCCAAACTCCTCCATCAGGACCTTAACCACCGGCGCCAGACAATTCGTCGTGCAGCTCGCGTTTGAAATGACGTGATGCTGCGCTGGGTCGTACTTTTCCTGGTTGACACCCAGAACGATGGTGATGTCCTCGTTCTTGCCCGGAGCACTGATGATGACCTTCCTCGCTCCGGCGGCGAGATGCTTGGCCGCCTGGTCTCTGGCCCGGAAGAAGCCGGTCGACTCCACGACGACATCGACGCCCAGATCGCCCCAAGGCAAGTTGGCCGGATCACGCTCGGAAAAACCCTTGATAGAACGGCCCTCGACGTTCAAGCCAGCCGCAGTCACGTTCACTTCCCCGGGGAAAGCCCCATGCACCGAGTCGTACTTCAACAGGTGACCGAGCATATCATTGTCTGTGAGGTCGTTCAGAGCGACGATCTCAATCTCCGAATCGCCCGATTTATGCACGGCTCGAAGCACGTTACGGCCGATGCGGCCGAATCCATTAATGGCAACGCGGATTGGCATCCACACGCCTCCTCTTGGTATTTCGCTTGATGGGATTACTTCACATAGGGTAAGGCACGGGCAAAAGTACTGAGGAAGACCGGCTGCGGCCCCGCCTCGAGAAGTGGTCGAGCCGCCTCAATCGCGGTGGATCCGGTTGTCAGCACATCGTCGACCAATAGGACTCGGGCACCCGTCAGTATGGCTCGCGCATTGGCCCGAACCGAAAACGCTCGCTTGACGTTAGCCCGACGCTCCGCCGGGTGCAACCCGACCTGGGTCGACCCGTGGCGCCGCCGTTCCAGGGCGTCGATCAGAGGCATATCGACCCGGTCCGCGATAGTTTCCGCGAGCAAGCGCGCCTGGTTGTACCCGCCCGTGCGGGCTCGACGGCGCGTGGTCGGTATCGGCGTAATCAGGTACCGCTCGGACTCCAACTCTCGCACGATGGCGGACTGGGCCATGCGCTCACCCATAAACGGCGCCAGACCGCTCCAGCCACCATATTTCAAGCCATGAACAAGCGCGTCCGCCGGAGGCCGCAAAACGACTGCGAAGCTCGGGGCCCCATTCCGCACAGGCGAATTCGGCAACGACCACAGACCAGCTCGGCCGAACGCTCCAGCGGAAGGTGGTCTCGGCAGCCGACACAAACCGCCGGCAGGAAAATCCTGGACCTTGGTCGCCAGCGCCCGCCCGTTCACGCGCCCGCTTGAGAAGACCGAGCGGCTTCTAGGGCCTGCCTCATCGCATCGATGGGAGCCTCTTCACCCCACCAACGTTCGAAGGCCGCGGCCCCCTGGTGCACCAGCATCTCCCCACCATCTACAGCCGGAATCCCAAGACGCTTGGACGCAGCCACAAACGCCGTCGCACTCGGGCCATACACCAGGTCCATCACGGCATCCGCCCGCGAAAGGCGCTCAAGATCGAATGGGAGTTCGTCGTCACTGTGGAGCCCCAGACGGGTCGTGTTCACAACCAAGTCGAACTCGCCGTCATCGACATCGGAATGGCTTTCCGCAACGCGAACACGATCCCCACCGATCCTGCGCGCCACTGCTCGGGCCCGCTCAACCGTACGATTAAGAATCAACACATCCTGGACCTCATCATCAATCAGGCTGACGAGCGCCGCGCGCGCGGCGCCTCCCGCACCGAGCAACAGCACCCGGTACCCGGTCGCGGCGCCACCCAGAAAGTGGCGCTGAGCTCGCCTGAAGCCCTCGACGTCGGTGTTGTCCCCACAGAGTTTTCCTGATTCACCCCAAAACGTGTTGCATGCCCCCGTCCTACGGACGGCCTCGAGCGGTTTGTCGAGGACCGACGCGGCCTTTTCTTTATGAGGAAGCGTGACGTTGCCCGCCCCCCCGCTCCGGCCGAGCCCCGACATGAATCCGACCATCTGTTCGGCGTCACAGCGGAGCGCCACGTACACTCCATCGACCTGAGCCTCCTGGAACGCCGCATTCTGAATCACGGGCGAAAGCGAGTGCTCGACGGGATTTCCTAGGATTGTGAACACCCGGGTTCGGGCCGTCAGCGCGCTCACTGAGCGGCCTCCTTTCTAGGAGCGAGGAAATCGGCTTCAACACGTCCAAGGGCAGCTTCCACCAAACCCTCGAGCGCACGAAAGCACTCCAGATAGTCCTCAGCGTCTCCACCGAACGGGTCTCGCACCCCAGGCCCACGTGTATCCTCCCCTCCGTCTGAGAACGCGGTCAGCATCCACACTTTGCCATGACCCCCGAGTGCCTCGGCGGCATCCGCGTGACGCGGTCCCATGGTCAGTATGAGGCTCGCCCAGGCCACCGACTCCGGGTCGAGCGGCGTGGTCATGTGTTCCGCCAGGCTGAGCTCGCCCCACTCTGCCACAACGCGGGCCCCCTCGCTGGCCTCACCTCCACGGTATGCCGAGACGCCCGCAGACCGGATCTCCACGCCGTCCCAACCCCGACGCTCCACCGAACGTCGCGCGATCACCTGAGCCATCGGACTTCGGCAAGTGTTGCCCGTGCAGACGAGCAGGAGTCTGAAGTTGGCCTGATCAATCATGGATTATCCATGCCATCGGCTCTTATCCCAGGAAGTACACAGCGAACCTGCCCCAACGGTACCGCGCCTTGGCGTAAGACCACAGGGACCGGCCCCGAGCAGTCGATGATCGTCGAAGGCCGAGACGGGTCTAGATCTCCCCCGTCGAGAACCCATAACTCCTCCCCCGCTCCGGCCGCGACGGCCGCGCCGAGGGCACTCTGAGCATCCAAGGCCGGGGGCTCCCCGGACCGATTGGCACTCGTTGATAAAATGGGGCCACCGAGCCCACGCACCAACTCCCTTACCAACAGGTGGGGGCTCACGCGGATCGCGACGTTGCCGGCCGGTCCTCGGACTCCGTCTGGATACCGGGCTCCAGGGTCCGACAACACTAATGTGACCGAACCTGGCCAAAAAACCTCTGCAAGCTCGATCGCCTCGGGCGTCCAGGTCAGATCACTCACGGCTTCCCTGTCCGGAACCAGGAGTAGCATGGGCTTGGCCCGGTCCCGCCCCTTGAGTGCCACGAGTCCCTCGATGACCGAACGGGTCAAAACGCCACCGAATCCGTACACAGTTTCCGTCGGATACGCGAGCAATCCCCCGACGCTGACGTGTTCCAGCACGGAATCCAGGGTATGTGCCGCTCGCGTGGTGTCTCGGACATCGATGACTCTGGGAGTCATTCTTCAACGACCGTCACCGCGAGACAACATCAACTCGGCCAGGTCCAGATCCTCTGGCCGCGTGATCTTCAGATTCTTCCCCGACGACTCCACCATCACGACCTGGCCCCCTACCCTCTCCACGAGAGACGCGTCATCGGTCGCCGGAACATCCTCTTTGAAGGCCCGGTGATAGGCGTCCATGATCAGCTCCAGCGGAAATGCCTGGGGTGTCTGGGCGTGCCAGAGACGCGACCGATTTGGTGTGGCCAGCACGCGTAAGTCACCGTCTACCTCCTTTATCGTGTCGACCGCCGGAACTCCCGCGACCCCACCCACGCCACGTCCCGCCAAGCCGATACACCGGTCGACGACGTCTCCAGAGACGAGCGGGCGGACACCGTCGTGGATGACGGCCACGTCGAGGGTCCCGGACAACGCCTGAAGGCCCGCCCATACGGAGTCTCGGCGAGTTTTGCCACCCACAGCCACCCGGATTCTCTGGTCGGATTCGATCAACCAGGCGGGGGGGGATTCGGCATCGGGAGTCGGAAGGGAAACGACCACTTCCCGAACCCCAGAGTGTTTGAGAAAGGGCCGCAACGCTCGCATCAAGATCGGTTCACCCGAAAGCTCGAGAAACGATTTGGCCAGTCCACCCATACGCCGCCCGGACCCCGCGGCCGGTACCACCACGCCGACGGTGAACTCCCCCTCCCCCGAATTCGATGGATCGCCGGGCGGCCGGCTCACGACGCCTCGCGCGCCTCCAGCCCCGGCCCCTCATCCCCGGACGATTTGCGGGCCATCGAGTCAAAACGCGTGTAGGCTTTGTGGAAGTACAACTCGACCAGGCCGGTGGGGCCATTCCGTTGCTTGCTGACGATCAGCTCCGCCTTCCCGTCGAGCGAGTTCCCATCGTTGTCCACCGGGCCAAAATAGTACTCGGGACGGTACAAGAACATGACCAAATCAGCATCCTGCTCGATGGATCCACTGTCCCTGAGATCCGAAAGCTGCGGCCGCCGGTCCGTTCGTTGCTCCGGTGCCCGGCTGAGCTGGCTGAGCGCGACCACCGGAACCTCCAACTCTCTCGCAAGCGCCTTGAGGCCCCTCGAGATCTCGCTCACTTCCTGAACCCTGTTCTCCGCACGCCTGCTACCCGACATGAGTTGCATATAGTCGACGATCAGGAGCCCCAGATTTTGGTTTTCGGCCTTGAGCCGCCGCGCCTTCGCTCTCATTTCGAGGACCGTGTTCCCCGGTGAATCATCGATCCAGAGAGGCGCGGTGTTCAAATGCCCGGCCGATGCGGCAAGCCGTTGGTACTCTTCGGGGCTCATCTTTCCCCGCCGGAGCTTCTGCGCATCGACCCGGCCCTCGGCGCAAAGAAAGCGCTGCACCAGTTGCTCTTTGGACATCTCCAGAGAAAAGATGGCCACCGTAACGTTGTGCTCGATGGCGGCGCTCTGAGCCACGTTTAATATCCAGGAGGTCTTTCCCATCGACGGGCGCCCTGCGACGATGATCAAGTCTCCCTTTTGGAAACCGGTCGTCATCCGGTCCAGATCCTTGAAGCCCGTCGGGACCCCGGTGATGCCGCCGGCGGATTCCTGAAGACGTTCGATGTGTTCGAACGTCGGCCAGAGGATTTCCTTGATCCAGACAAAACCCTGTCGGTCGTGGCTCTCGGCGACCCGGAATACCCGCTGCTCCGCCTGATCCATGACCTGCTCGACTGAGCGCTCCCCTTGGTCGTGTACGTCCCGGATGATATCGGACGCTGCGTCGATGAGGCGCCTGAGCAGCGCCTTGTCGCGGACGATTCGGGCGTGATAGTCGATGTTGGCCGCTGTCGGGACAGCATCGAGAAGTTCGGCGAGGTAAGGCGCTCCGCCCGCAGATTCGACCTCGTCAGCCTTCTTGAGCTCTTCATTGAGCGTGATGACGTCGACCACGTCCCCACGTTCGAACAGACGGACCATGGCTCGGAAGAGACGGCGATTGGCCTCCCGGTAGAACATAGACTCGTCGACGACCTCGACCGCTCTCGCGACCGCATCGTTGTCGATGAGCATGCCGCCGAGGACCGAAAACTCGGCCTCCAGAGAGTACGGCGGCTGCCGATCGTATTCCGATGGTGCAGCAGGGATTGACGCAGTTTCCATCAGCTTCCGTCCATGACCTGTCCAAGGAGCTGGAAATCGTCCCACGTAGAGCGGGTCCAGCCCGCATTCCTCAGCAGCGCAGCGGGGTGATACGTGACCACCAACGGCACGCCCTCGTAGGCGTACACCGTGCCTCGGAGTTTTCCGAGCGGGCGATTCGTCCCGGTGAGCAACTGCGCTGCGAAGGTACCAACAGCCAGAATAACCTCTGGCGCAACCAGGGCAATCTGACGTTTCAAAAAAGGTGAGCAGTGCTCGATTTCGTCCGCCATGGGGTCTCGATTTCCGGGCGGCCGGCACTTGAGGACGTTGCAGATGTAGACCGAATCCTTCCTCGAGAGATCCACTGATGCGAGCAATAGATCCAAAAATTTGCCCGCTTGGCCGACAAAAGGCAGGCCGGTACGATCTTCGTTGGCACCGGGCGCCTCGCCTACCACCATGAGGCGCGCCCGCGGGTTTCCATCGGAGAAGACGACTCGAGTCCTTCCTTTGGCCAATCGGCACCGTTGGCAGGACTCGGCCACAACCGCGAGCTCGGAGTATTCGAAATCCGCGAGATCGATCTCGCTTGCTGACGCGACCCCTGGCACCGGGAACTCCACAGAACCGCGCTCTTTCGGATCGGCTCGTACAATCTCGCGCGAGGGGAGGCCTGACGGTTGACGGGCTTCACCGGCCACCCGGAGTACTTGCTCCCGTGTGAGTCCCTCCAGGAAAATCTCGTCGAGGCCCAGATCCTCCCGCTGGCTCAGAAAACGTGCAAGATCTCGAATGTCTCGCGGTTCGGCACTCACCCGCTGGACTCCACGCCGGGCTCCGCGCCGGACTCCACAATCTCCGAAACGCGGTCCAGAATCATCTCTGCGACCTCGTCCTTGGCCAGGAGAGGAAGTTCCTCGGGCTCCCGGTCCACGCCGAACAACACCACCCGGTTCGTGTCCACTTCGAATCCAGCACCCCCCCCCTCCGCCTCATTGGCGACAATCATGTCGAAACCCTTGGACTCGAGTTTCGCCCGAGCGTTTTCCACGAGGGACGTCGTCTCGAGGGCGAACCCGACTGAAACAGATCCGGCCTTCCGTGCTACACGAGTCTCCCCCGCCACGTCTGGATTCTCAGCGAGCGTGAGCGTCATCTCTGGACCCACGTCGGCCCGCTTCAGCTTTTCTTCAGAGGAGTTCGCCGGGCGGTAGTCCGCCACTGCGGAAGCAAAAACTGATACGTCTGCCTCGGGTAGGAGCTCGGAAACACATTGGAGCATCTCCCGGGCGGTCTCAACACTGAGCACCTCCACACCGTAAGGAACCGGCAACGACACTGGGCCCGCAACAACCGTCACGTCGGCTCCCCGACGCCGCGCCGCAGCAGCCAACGCGAAACCCATCCTGCCTGAGGACCGATTGCCGATGAACCTCACGGGATCGATTGCTTCTCGTGTAGGCCCGGCCGTGATGACCACCTTCTTACCCCGCAGCGGAGACGCCTCTGACAGCGCCCGGCCGATCTCTTCGACGATCTCGTGCGGCTCGAGCATCCGCCCAGGGCCGCTCCCCTCACCGGCTGCCAGCGGCCCGGTTCCGGGGCCCGCTATACGGTAAGACAGCACCTCGCCCAAGTGACGGAGGTTGGTCTGCGTCTGCGGGTGGGAATACATCCGGTCGTTCATCGCCGGGCAGATGAGGACCGGGGCCCTCGTCGCCAGTAGCGTCGTCGTGAGCAGGTCGTCCGCCCGCCCATGGGCCGCCCTAGCAATGAGGTCGGCGGTCGCCGGTGCCACACACACTACGTCAGCCTCCGACCCCAGTTTGATGTGGAGAGCAGCTCCGTCGGTGGAGAACAGTTCGGTCGCGGTGGATCGTCCTGTAACCGCATCAAACGAGAGAGGTCGGATGAACTCTTCCGCCCCGGCGGTAAGAATCGTGTCGACCTCCGCGCCGAGCCGCGTCAGGTCCCGCGCAAGCTGAACAGCCTTATAGGCGGCGACGCCCCCTGTGACGCCGAGGACGATGCTTCGTCCCTCCCACGGGCGTCGGGGGTGAAGTACAGGTCCGGGCAACGCACTCGCTCCTGGCTACCGTTCCGCGGTGAGTGGCCCGCCTACCGAGACTTAGTCTTCCCGGCGCCTGCGAGCGACCAGGCGGAACTCGATCTGGCCCGAAGTGAGGGCCTCGAGGGACTTGGTGGTGAGTTTCTTCTCTTCCCCGAGGGGGAGGGTCTCTCTAGGCAGGGAATTGAGCTCCCGAGCGTACTTCGCCGCCACGAGCACGCCGAGGTACTTGCTCTGCGTGTGTCGGGCGGACTCGTCGGGCGTGAATACGCGCATGATGAAGCTCCTGGGCCTAGCCCCCTGTGTGGTTCTCTTACAGACGCCTGCATCGCGTCACTTTGTCGCGGAGTCCGAATCATCCGCGAGAATCTGATCAATCTGGTGTTGAAGTTGGCGAATCCGGTTCGATAAGTCGATGGCTCGATCGGTCCGAAGGTCTTCGCCTTGCACGATGCCTCGAACGTCGTCGATCGCTTGGTCCAGCTTCTCGTTCACAACAACGTAGTCGAATTCAGGCGCCTTCTCCAGCTCTCCTCGGGCGTTCTTGAGCCGCCGGGTCAGGGTGTCCTCTCCCTCGGTGCCCCGGTCGCGGAGACGTTCCCGGAGCGCGTCCGCCGAGGGCGGAAGCACGAACACGAGAACCGCGTCCGCGACATGCTCGCGCACCTGCATCGCACCCTGGACGTCGACATCCAGAATCAAGAAACGCCCCTGTTCTTGCGCGTCCTGGAGTGCCTTCCGGGACGTCCCGTACAGGTGGTCGTGCACCTTGGCCCATTCCACGAATTCGTCCGCTTCGATCATCGCGCGGAAGTCCGGCTCGGAAAGGAAGTGATAGTCGACGCCGTCCACCTCGTGGTCCCGGGCGGGTCGTGTCGTCGCGGAAACCGAGAAGACCACGTCCTCACCGCGCTCTACCAACGCTTTCGCGATCGTCGTTTTTCCGGCGCCGCTGGGCGCAGACAGCACAACAGGGTACGTCGCGTGCTGGAGCGAACTCATTCGACGTTCTCCACCTGCTCCCTAAGACGTTCGACGTCCTCCTTGAGAGCGACGGCGGTCTGGGCGATCTGCGCGTCGTTGGCCTTGGATCCGATCGTATTGGCTTCCCGGTTCATCTCCTGGATGAGGAAGCCCAGCCTCTTCCCGACCGGCTCACTGGCATCGGCTTGTAGCGTCTCATGGAACAGTTCGAGGTGGGAGTGGAATCGAACGACTTCTTCGTTGAGATCCCACTTCTCGGCGAGGTAGGCGATCTCTCTCTCCAGGCGATCCTCATCGACAGAAAGGGTCTCGGTGAGCTCGGCCACCGCGGCCCGCAACCGATCGCGCTCCGCGACCAGGCGTTCCGGGGCATGTTCCTCGACTCGGACGAGCGCCTCGTCGATGGCTTGCAGATGTTCTTCCAGGTCTCGTTGGAGCCGGGTTCCCTCGGCTTCCCTCAACGCCACCACCTCGGTAGCCGCGGCTTGTGTGAGCTGGCGGATCACCTCCGCCTCTACCTGGTCCGACGCACTTCCCGGATCCGGAGCGCGGAAAATCTCACCGAACCGGGAGACATGGGACAGATCTACCGGCGCCTCGACCCCGAGTTCGAGCCGAAGCGTCTCAAGAAGCTCACCGTACCGCTTTGCGCGCTCCAGATCCAATTCCGGGAGCGTGTCGTTCGCTTCCCTCGTATCCCGATCGATGGACAACGTGTACGTGACGTGACCCCGACTGACGAAAGGCCTGAGCCAGGACTGGATATCGCCCTCGAGTCGATCGAACCCCGTTGGAGTTCGAATGTTGGCGTTGAAGAAGCGATGATTGACGGTCTTGATCTCGACGCGCACGACGCCGGCCGCGGTCACTTCCTCAGCCTCTCCGAAGCCGGTCATGCTTCTGATCATCTAGCGTATCCCAAAATTGATCTTCGGTTCACGAGATTTTGCATCACAAGACTTCTCATCAGTTGTTCATGGTCCAGCGCACACCGTACAGCGTTCGAGCTTGAGGCTGCTGGCGGTCCGGGAAATCGATGTTGTCGGCCTTGCGCCTGACGTTTTCCCAGCGGATGAAGAGGTTGAGTGTGACCACCCGCACCTGAATATGGACGTACCACTCCTCCGACCGAGGCACCACGATGAGATTCGGGACTGCACCCCCGCCGGGCTCCGGAATCCCGATCGGCATGAGATCTCGGCTGGTCACACCGAGTCCACCCCACAATTCCAGATTTCGCGATTCCTTGAAAACTCCATGATACGTGACCGTCCCGTCCCACAGACGCCTCGGAAGGTACGGGAGATCCTGATCCCACGCTTGAACGGCCCCCTGCAACATGAACCCTTCCCAGGGAAAGGGAATCGGCATGCTTACCGCCGCCTCGAAGCCCAGTCGGTCCCCTCCTGGCGAAGCGATCCCCTCGGGGTCGAGAACGAGTCCCAGAGGGCGGATCGAATCCACCTCCATATACAGCCCGGCTCCGGAGAGATGGATACCTCGCCAAGAGAACCTGCCGCCAGCGCGGATCCCCGTGCGGTCCGTGAAACGTGGACGCGGTCTTTCCAGTGGGTCTCCCTGAAACGGTGGGCCGGGCCTGAGAGACCGAAGGTAGGCTTCGTATTCCGACACGAACGGCGCCCCGGTCTCTCCATCTTCATAGGAGGCGAATAGAGAAAAACCCCAGAACTGCTCCGTTTCGATCCTCGCCCTCCAGGACGGGTAGTAGCCACTCGCCCAGCGTTCGACGCGCAGCAATCCATCCAGTGATGCCACCGGGCCTCGGGCGCTTCCCGCCGCCAGTTCAAGATTCGCACCTGGCCCGCCGTGCCCGGAGAATTTACGAGCGGTGCCTTGGGCCCACAGGTTTCTGCGGGTGTATTGTGTCCGAATTCCCAATTGGGTACGACGGGTATCGAGGCCACCGTAAATCGGGTCCTCCGGGCCGCCGGCCAACGACGAAGCACCCCAATAACCCTCCCCGATCAACCCCTCCGCGAGGCGCCACCGCGCTCGAATATTCCAGTCGTTCCGCGTCAGGCCAGTGGCGAGGTTAAGGACCTCCGTGCGTGGAGCGAATCGCCTCATCTCCGCCACGATGCCACCCCGATCCCCTATGGCGAGCGAGTAACGGAGCCCGATGCCGCTCAGGGTACCGCCCGCCGACAGGCCGGGGCCTCGCGTCTCCAGCCGGTCGAAGGCGAGGGTGAACGACCCCTTGAATACGTTGGGATGAACGAAAACCCCGCTGAGGATATTGGTCCCTAGATCTCCGGTTCCTACCTGTAGGAGTGTGGCTGGATCCGGTGATATCGGCTCTCTGGTCCTGAGGTTGATACGCAGCTCTCCCAGGTGTCGCTCCACTTGGACCTCTTCGAAGCCCGCAAGGCCGATTCGGGCCAGGTCGGGCACTCCGCCATCGAGGGGGAGCCACTCGAAGCCATCCCAAAAGACCCTTATGCGGCCGCCTCCCGCCCCGAAAGCCATCACCGTGACCGGGGTCCCGTAGTCACCCCCTCGGAGCGTGATCACGCCCGGAATCAGGGCGACGAGCTCAGCCAGTGTGAGCGCTCTCGTCGACAGGAGCGCATCACGATCCCACGACCAGACGGCCAACCCGTACGAGGGCCCCACATCGGACGAGATCACCGGCAGTATCTTCGGTGCTACCTTGCCTGAATCGGCGAGGATCTCGAGGGAATCGGCCAGGATCGCGCTGGAATCAGCCTCAGCCAGCTCGGGTGCCAGTCCGGTAGAATCTGCTCCAATCAGAATCGTGTCCGGGGGTGGGCCCCCAATGCCAGGAATCTGCGCCACCGCGACCGTGGGGATGACGGCTACCGAAAGTATCACTGCGGTAAGAGCCAGCGGCACGGCAAACGAAGCTGCCTTCAAGAGAGAGAGCTTGGTCGTCGCTTGGGCTCCAAAGCAGAACGCCCCGGCCTTGTGAGCCCGGGGCAAGAGAAATCGTCGGAAAGGTCCCCTCACCCCGCTCGACTCCGCACCCAATCGACGAGAAGCCTGGTCGGGAATCCGGCGGCCCCTTTCCTCTGGTACGAGAGCTTGCCTTCCCCGTAGGCCGTACCCGCGATATCGAGATGCGCCCAACGGCATTCCCCCACGAATTCTTTCAAGAAACAAGCCGCTGTAACGCTCCCGCCCGCCCGGCCTCCAACGTTGACGAGGTCCGCGACCTGGCTATCGATCTGCCGCCGATAGTCATCCCAGAGGGGGAGAGGCCAACAGCGCTCCCCGGAACGGTCTCCGGCGTCCCTCAACTCCTCGATCAGATCGTCATCCGTGCTGAAGACGGCTGCGGCGTGGTGGCCCAACGCGATAACGACGGACCCTGTAAGTGTGGCACAGTCGACAATCGCAGACGGGTTGAAGGTCTGGGCATAAGAAAGCGCATCCGCCAGAATCAAGCGCCCTTCAGCGTCGGTGTTGACCACCTCGATTGTCTTGCCCTCCCGCGACCCGATGATGTCGCCCGGCTTCATGGCCCGGCCGTTGAGGAGGTTCTCGGACGACGGCACGATCCCCACGACATTGAGGGGAACGTTCAACTCGCCGACTGCCTGCATCGCCCCAATGACGGCCGCACCCCCGGACATGTCGAAGATCATATCCTCCATGCCGACGGCGGGTTTGATCGAGATCCCCCCCGCATCGAACGTGAGCCCCTTCCCGACCAGGACCAGGGGCGCTTCGCCATCCGGTCCTCCGTTGTGGCGCAGTACGATCAGGCGTGGTTCCTGATCCGATCCCTGAGCCACGGACAGGAGCGCATGCATACGCTCGGCCTCAAGTTCTTCGGGCCCTAGGACCGTGACCTCCAGGCCTCGCTCATCGGCCATTCTCGAGGCTTCATCGGCAAGATGCGAAGGCGTCGCGACGTTTCCCGGTCGCGACTGCAGGGTCCGGGCAAAGTTGGCGGCCCGTCCCACGGCTCCGCCCGCCTCGACCCCGGTCTGGCCCGCATCCATGTCGTCAGGGTCGACCATGACATCGAAGTCCACCACGTCGACGCGAGCGTCGCCCTCATCCGGGCTCTTCATCTCCGTGAATCGCCACGCCGCCAGGACGGCTCCTTCGGTGGCGGCTTGTGCGGAATCCGCGGACATATCTGATCCAAGATATACCGTAAGGGCCGAGACCCCGACGGACTCCGCAGCCCGAACCGCATGGCCCGAAAAACGTCTCCTGGCCTCCAGGTCGAATTCCCACGGCTTTCCAGCCCCGAGAAGAAGCACACGCCTGGGCCCGCCGCCCTCCTTCAGATAGACAAGAGCGCTCTCGCCCGGCTTGTGTTTTAGATCTTCCGCCGGACAAACACCGGAAATCACCTCTGAAAGACCGGCTGGCGCCAGAACCTCGGCCTTGTGGTCCCGGGACTCGTGAACGGGAAGGACAAGGAGCGGTGTATCGTGGCTGACCGCTCCGGCCGACGAAACGTGCCCAACGTTCATGAGGTTCGCGCCCACTTATTCGCCCCCCACCTACATGTGCTCGATAACGGCCTGGCCGAACTCTGAAGTCTTCAGAGTGCGGGCCCCGTTCATCTGCCGCTCGAGATCGTACGTCACCGTCTTGGCGCCCACCGCACCCTCCATGCCGCGTATTACGGCCTCGGCGGCCTCGTCCCAGCCCATGTGTTCCAGCATCATGACCGCCGATAGGATCAGCGACCCCGGGTTCACCTTGTCTAGGTCCGAATACTTGGGCGCGGTACCGTGGGTCGCCTCGAAGAGAGCGATTTCGTCACCCACATTCGCGCCGGGTGCCATCCCCAATCCACCCACCTGTGCAGCACATGCATCCGACAGGTAATCACCGTTCAGATTGGGTGTGACCAAGATGTCATACTCGTCCGGACGCAGCAGAACCTGCTGGAACATGGCGTCGGCGATGCGGTCGCCAATCACGAGTTTTCCGGTCGGATCGGCGCCGTCCCAGACGGCGGATTCGGCGATTGTGCTGTCCGGAAATTCGTCCGCAGCCACCTCGTACCCCCAGTCACGGAACGCGCCTTCGGTGAACTTCATGATGTTGCCCTTGTGGACGAGCGTGGCCGAGCGGCGGTCTCGGTCGAGCCCGTAACGAATCGCAGCGGCCACGTGGCGCTTGGTGCCGAAGGGGCTGATCGGTTTGATCCCGATTCCGCTCCCGTCGCGAATGTTCGCATCCAATTCATTCACCAGGAATTCGCGTGCCTTTTCCGCTTCAGGGGTGCCTGAAGCCCACTCGATACCCGCGTAGACATCTTCTGTGTTTTCCCGAAAAATGATGACATCGACCTTCTCGGGCTCCTTCACCGGTGACGGAACGCCCTCGATCCATCGAACCGGACGGATACAGGAGTAGAGATCGAGAACCTTCCTCAACGTCACGTTCAGCGAGCGGATCCCGCCCCCGACCGGCGTTGTGAGAGGTCCCTTGATACCCACCTTGAACTCCCGAAGCGCCTCGAACGTTTCCTCCGGAATCCACTCACCAGTCTTGGTATTGGCTTTTTCGCCGGCATAGATCTCCATCCAGACGATCTGCCGGGCGTCCTGGTAGGCGTGCTCGACGGAAGCATCGATGACGGCCTGCGTGGCACGCCAGATGTCGGGGCCAATGCCATCTCCTTCGATGAAGGGGACGATCGGCCGGTCCGGCACCACACAGTTGGCGCCTTCCATGGTGATCTTGTCTCCGTCCGCCGGTACGACCGTGTGTGTGTAGCTGGCCAATGAGCACCTCAGGGTGTTGCCGTAAATGTTCGGATTGTCTGTCGGAAAAGGGCTGGTAAGCCATGAAAGATATCCCCAGGGGGAAGTGGATGCCAATGGCTACTTGCACGGATCGTCCGTCCAACCGATCTTCTTGGGCCGCTAGATGAGATCGGTTCTCAACTAGCGGCTCGACCGTTTCTTATACCATTCCCATTGGGAGGTTTTTCGATGAAGCGTTTGACAAGACCTCGCCCCTTGATTGCCGTAGGTCTCGTCTTCTTGGCGGCTTGTTCAGGAGATGGCGGCAGTGAGAGCGCCTCCGCGGACCCCGGTGTCGTGAACGTCTACAGCCACCGGCACTACGACACGGATCAAGAACTCTTTCTACGCTTTACCGAGTCGACAGGTATTCTGGTCAACGTCCAGACGGCATCCGCCGACGAGTTGATCACCCGTCTCGAGACCGAAGGAGCCGACACGCAAGCGGACATTCTGGTCACGGTGGATGCGGGGCGTCTTCAGCGAGCCAGAGCTCGTGGACTCCTTCGCGGGGTGTCCTCGGAGACGCTGGACAAGAATGTCCCGGCCAATCTCCGGGATCCGGAAGGTTATTGGTACGGCCTAACCCAGCGAGGCCGCGTGATCGTCTACGCCAAGGATCGCGTTTCGCCCGACGACCTCTCGACCTACGAAGACCTTGCCGACCCCAAGTGGCGGGGCAAGATCCTCGTACGCAGTTCGGAGAACATCTACAACCAATCGCTTCTCGCCTCGATCATCGCCGTGCGTGGTGACGAAGAAGCCGAACGTTGGGCGGAGGGTGTGGTCCAGAACATGGCTCGTACGCCGCAGGGCTCGGATCGCGATCAGGTCCGGGACGTCGCGGCCGGCGTAGGTGACCTCGCCATCGTGAACACCTATTACCTCGGACTCCTGTTCAACGGCGAAGACGAAGGCGATCGTGCGCTCGCCGACCAAGTGGGCGTCTTCTTTCCCAACCAGAGCGATCGCGGCGCACACATGAACGTCAGTGGCGCCGGCGTGACCGCGTATTCGCCCAACCCGGACAACGCGCTGCTGCTGCTGGAGTTCTTGACGGACACCGAAGCGCAAACCGGCTACGCCGAAGCCAACTACGAGTATCCCGTGAAGCCAGGCATCGAGTGGGCAGAGACGCTGATCGGATGGGGAGAATTTCGTCCGGACACCCTGAATCTTTCCGTTCTGGGTGAGCTCAACGCTCGGGCTGTCATGCTCTTCGACCGGGCCGGATGGCGATAACGGGCCGGATGGCGGTAAGAAGAGCCGTTACGACAGCTACAGACAATTCGACAGGCTGAGTCGTGGCCAACACGGTAGGCACGAAGGCCCGGAGCGTTTCTGACGCGCTCCGGGCTTTCCGTCATCAGTGGCGCGGGGATTTCCGGGGGGGCCTCACCTGGTGGAGCATCTCCGCCCTGATTGCGGTCGCCCTGACGGTTCTTCCGCTCGGCGCGATCCTGCTCGGCATGCTGGGGAGCGGGAGCGAAATGTGGGGCCACCTGGCCGAAACGGTCCTGCTTGTGTACGTGGGAAACTCCATTGTCCTGATGCTCGGCGTGGGCGTCTTGTCACTCGTGATCGGTCTCGCGCCAGCTTGGCTGGTATCGGTGTACGACTTTCCGGGACGGCGGACATTCGAGTGGGCGTTGGTCCTGCCCTTGGCCATCCCCACGTACATCATCGCCTACACCTACGCGGGGATCTTCGAGTACGACAGTCTACTACCGAGCGCACTGAGCACCATATGGCCCGGCATGGAGGTGTGGCGTATCCGCTCCGCTGTCATGTCCCGAGAGGGAGCCATGGTCATGATGGCGCTGGTGCTCTACCCGTACGTTTACGTCATCGCCCGCGCGTCCTTCCTTCGGCAATCGAGTACCGTGCTGGAGATGGCACGTACCCTCGGGCGGGGTCCCTGGGACACGTTTCTTCGAGTCGCTCTCCCAATGTCGAGGCCAGCTGTGGCCGGCGGCCTGACGCTGGTTCTGATGGAGGTACTCAACGAATACGGAGCCGTAAGATATTTCGGCGTACCAACCTTCACGACGGGCATCTTCCGAGCGTGGTTCCCCCTGAACGACCCGATCGCGGCAATGCGCCTGTCCGGGATTCTACTCCTGTTCGTCTTCACGCTCATCATCTTCGAACGTATGCAGCGTGGACGCGCGCGCTTCGATGACGGCACACGGGGGTATCGGCCGGCTGTGAGACAAAAGCTAGGCGGGAGGGGCCGTTGGGTTGCGACTGTTGTGTGCCTCCTTCCGTTGGCGTTGGGCTTCTTGGTACCGGTCTCCCAGTTGGTGGCGTGGGCCGGAGACGCCGGATCGGGAGCCCTCGATGCCCGGTTTCTACGACTGATTCTGAACAGCTTCTCCCTGGCACTCGCCGCCGCATTCATCGCGGTGTCGGGGGCACTCCTGATCGGATATGCCGCACGGCTGAGTCCCACTCCGCTGCTCCGGCTGGCTTCCAAAGTCTCCGTTCTCGGCTATTCGATTCCGGGAGCGGTGGTCGCAGTGGGCGTCTTCGGCCCCTTCGTATGGATGGACCGGCGTTTGAACGCGTTCATGACGGCGGCCTTCGGTACTCCCACCGGCCTCCTGCTGAGTGGAGGGTTGGCGGCACTGATATTCGCCTATGTCGTACGCTTCCTGGCCGTGGCTCTGAACCCGATCGAATCCGGCTTCAAACGGCTTTGTGGCAACCTCGATGACACGTCGAGATCGTTGGGTGTTCCCCCGTTGAAAACGCTGTGGAAGGTCGATCTACCCCTGCTCCGCGGCACCCTAATCAGTGCGGGGCTGCTCGTCTTCGTCGACGTTCTCAAGGAGCTTCCCCTCACACTGATTCTCCGCCCCTTCAACTTCGACACGCTGGCGACGCGCACGTTTCAACTCGCGACAGACGAACAGCTGGCCCAGTCTGCGGTGCCGGCGCTGCTTATCATCGTCGTCGGGCTGGTGCCGGTGATCGTGTTGAACAAGCTGATTGGGGGGAGTGGTAGAGAGTCGTCGTAGGCAGAACCCAGCCGGGGTGATCGAGCATCCGCTCGGTGCCAAAACCGTGATCTGCTTGCCCCTTCGGGTTTCTAGTTCTATCTTCGACTTTCGGTTTTTATTCGGTATTCGTCCCCGCTTCATTCGATGGCCCATCCGACCATGTCGAAGCCCCGTTCACGCATATATGGTGTTCCCACCCACCCCACCGTTCGTGGGTGGGAACACGGGGGCACCACCACCACCCAGCATGGAAGCCGCCAAGCTCTGTGTGCCTGGCTACCCACATTCGAGCTTCGGCTGGAACTGGTTCGAACCCCGGAGTTGGACAGCACGTCCGTGGCTCTTCTCTCCCCGGGGGAGAACACCCGGAGAACCATATGGCAGGCCTCCGAGCGTGCTTCGATCGCAGGCGTACGACCGGGGCAACTCATCTCGCAGGCCATCGCTCTCTGCCCTTCGCTCACCCTTCTGGAGCCCGACCCGGCCCACTACGACGCTACGCAGGAAGAGCTTCTGGAAACTCTGTCGGGCCTGAGTCCCATCGTGGAACCCGCCGGCCATGGGCGGATCTTCGTCGGCATGGATGGACTCGGCCGGCTGTACGGCTCACCATCGCATCAGGTGGAGAGAGTTCTGCACACACTCCTGAAGATTTTCCCTAGCCCCTTGGTGGCCGCCACGAGAATCGGATGGGCTCCCGGAAAATTCGGAGCCTGGGTGGCCGCAGCCGGAGCGGGGCCGGGCCGGGCCGTGATCGTTCCGGACCAGGAATTACCGGAATTCCTGAGCCCGTGTCCTGTCTCCGTACTCCCGGTGGATGCGGTCATGACCGAGCGACTCGAGCGACTCGGCATCGAGACCCTGGGCGATTTAATTCGCTTTCCGAATCCTGCCCTTGTCGGACAGTTCGGCCCCGACGGGCAGAAAGCCCGGGCGTGGGCCATGGGTGAGCGCATCGACCCCGTCCAGCCGTACTACCGCCCCCAATCGATCCGTGCCTCCATGGAATTCCACACCCCCGTGGGCCAGGTGGACACGCTCCACCGTGCACTCGACCGGCTCCTGGAACGGGCGCTGGCCCGTCTGGAGCGTAAAGGCCGGAGCATACAGGGGGTGCGCCTCGGGGCACGTCTTGAGAATGAGGGCTCGTGGGCCCTGGAGACGATCCTTCGAGAGCCCACGTCCCAGCGAGACCGAATCGCCTTCACCATCCGAACTCGGATGGCCCTGGCCCCTCCCCTTCGAGCGGTCGAGGCCCTCATGGTGGAATTCTTCCAGTTCGGTCCCGCAACGTCTCAGAACGACCTCTTCGGTCAAGCGAGCCCTGGCGGCAGAGAGGAGAACGGACGGGAGCTATCCGAGGGAGCCGTCCCCACCTCGCTTCGAGAGGCCGTGACGGAGTTGAAGCTGAAGCTGGGGTTCTCTCCGCTTTACCGCGTCGTGGAGATCGATCCTTGGTCCAGGATCCCGGAGCGACGACACGCGTTGCTGAATTTCGATCCGTGACGAAGGCGTTATAGCTCATCGGATCGCGACGGCCTACGTACTCGGGAACCTCCAAGCCTTCTTATGGTCGTTCGCCATAA
>Ga0209019_1000551_pt1 | contig 19026 bp, 17 predicted proteins | sample METZYME_3_300m_FD_187549 | JGI IMG/M metagenome (GOLD analysis project Ga0209019, IMG submission 187549) | Marine microbial communities from oxygen minimum zone in mesopelagic equatorial Pacific - METZYME_3_300m (SPAdes) (version 2) | ecosystem: Environmental > Aquatic > Marine > Oceanic... | reverse complement strand
AGCGATAATCTGACCGCGGAACTTTTTGTAAAAACAATTGGAGCGTTGGACACGTTGCCCGGAACATGGGAAGCTGGTCTCGACAGCGTAAAATCTTTTTTAGCCGAGCAAGTAAAAATAGATACCTCAAACATTAGACTGGCCGATGGTTCTGGCGTATCTCGTTACACACTGACCAATGCTGACCAGCTTATATCTCTCCTATCTTGGGTATATAACAGCAAATACAAAAACGATTTTATATCTACTCTCCCAGGTGGCGGATGGCCAAAGAGTACGCTAGAAAAAAGATTGATCGAAGAAGGGGACCTAGTCAGGGCAAAGACTGGGGGACTATCTGGGGCACGTAATTTGGCCGGATATATTGATTCTCCAAAATACGGCACTGTGGCCTTCTCGATTTTAATGAATGGCTATATTGGATCTTCATCAAAACATCGATATGTTCAAAACCAGATCGTAAAAACAATAATCTATGATTAAACCAAAATCAATTAAAGTAAACTCAACAATAGGTGTGGTCAGCCCATCCTACTGGCTTGATGAGAATGTCATCAAAAATACCGCTAAGTTTTTCACAGAACTTGGTTACAATATCGAAATTAGTAAAAGCAACTCCCTCCAATGGGGGCCCTTCGCCGGCACGCCACAAGAAAGAGCAGACGATCTGCATAGAATGTTCGTAAATCCTAAAATTGATGCTGTTATGTGCGCACGCGGAGGATACGGTGCAAACAGAGTTTTGCCCCTGCTTGATTATGATCTGATAAGGAAAAACCCCAAAATATTTATCGGATATAGTGATATCACTGCCTATCTAACATCTATCACCCAGAAAACTAATTTGGTAACATTTCACGGGCCGATGTTGACATCATACAAAAAGTGCTGGATAAATTATAATTACAACCTGATGAACAGGGTGTTAACTGGAGAAAATAATATTAATATAGAACCGCCGGAATCTCTTAAAACGAAAATACTAAAAGACGGTGCCGCCGCTGGACCACTTTGGGGTGGAAATATGAGCTTGTTAATAAACAGATTGGGCACATTGGATACGCTTAATACAAACGGAGTAATATTATTTCTTGAAGATATTGACGAGTATCTTTATTCTTTTGAACGAATGTTAGTTCAAATGAGAGCATCTGGAATGTTTGATCAGATTAATGGCCTCATCATCGGAGAGCTTGAGGATATCAGGGACCGAGAAGTAAGATTTGGCAGAAACACAGATGAGATTATATTAGATATTTGCGGAGACTTGGACATACCAATAGTGTCTAACTTTCCCTGCGGCCATGGTAAATACCAGGCTACACTTCCAATATCAATAACCACCGAGATTGATACTACCAAAAAAGACTCGCCGGTCACTATTATTGATAGTGCAGTGACCAAGGAATCCTAGATGCTAAATTATATTTGGTTTGGGCTCATATTTATATCCGTTGTTGTCGGAACGATTACCGGCAGGATCGACCAGGTCACTGATGCTGCGATTACAATGTCAAAAACATCTGTAGAGATCGCCATAGGACTTATAGGTATTATGGCACTCTGGCTAGGAACAATGAAGATCGCTGAAGACTCTGGCTTGATCCAGATAATAGCGAAATCTCTTAGACCCATTACCATAAGGCTTTTTCCGGATGTCCCCAGCGATCATCCGGCAATAGGGTCTATCGTCCTTAATATGGCCGCCAACATGCTTGGACTTGGTAACGCGGCAACACCGCTGGGGCTAAAGGCGATGAAAGAGCTCCAAGAATTAAACAAACACAAAGACACTGCCACAGATGCCATGTGCACCTTCCTCGCGATCAACACATCCAGCGTTCAGATAATTCTGCCAGCTACTGTGGTAGGGCTGATGGGCGCCGCAGCAAATCAAATATTTATAACCACGATAATCGCTACTGGAATGTCAACTGTTGCAGCGATTATCTCTGTTAAAGTTTTATCAAAAATGAAACGGTTTAGAATCGAAACAAACAATCAATGATAGACAATATTATAATATTCACAAACCAGGTATCAAGATACATCATTCCGTTTCTATTAGTCGGGATTCCTTTCTATGGTCTGATCATTAAGAAGGTGAAGGTATACGAGTCTTTTGTAGAAGGTGCCAAAGATGGGTTTGATATAGCGCTCAGAATCATTCCTTACCTGGTAGCAATCCTTGTTGCGATTGGAATGTTTAGAGCCTCAGGAGCAATGGACCTGCTGATTAGTCTTATCGCACCCTTGTTAAACATAATCGGGTTTCCACCAGAGAACCTCCCTCTCGCCTTTATGAGGCCTCTTTCTGGCAGCGGCTCATTGGGCCTTTTTACAGACCTGGTCAATCAATACGGAACTGATTCTATATTTACAAAAATAGGTGCTACAATGTTTGGCTCCACCGAGACGACATTCTATGTTTTAGCGGTATACTTTGGCTCAGTTGGGATTAGAAAATCTAGGCACGCACTCATAGCGGGATTGATTGCAGATGCCGTAGGCATATTAAGCGCTGTTTATATATGTAAAATCATATTCATATAAAATACTCCTGTGACAGATTACAAAAAAAATCTAGGCCTTAAGGAATCAACCTCAATTGTTATCAGCCGTATCATTGGATCTGGCATCTTTAGAACTCCAGCTCCAATAATGGCCCTTGTGGGATGCACATCCCTTTTCGGACTAGTGTGGGTATTGGGCGGCATAATAACAATATTTGGCGCAGTGGTTTATGCAGAACTAACGGCCATGATACCAAAATCAGGTGGACCTTACGTATTTTTAAAAGAGGCCTACGGGCCATACATAGCCTTTCTAAGAGGTTGGGCAATGTTTTTTGTTTCTGAGACCGCATCAATCGTTGCCGTGTCACTCGTGTTTGCTGAATTTATTAATGCGATATTTGAGATCATTACCGGAACTCCGTTTGGGCTCTTTCCAACATTTTTATTATCTCTAATTACCATATGGATGCTCACGACTATAAACCTTTTTGGAGTGAAGATCAGTGGAAAATTTCAAGTGGTGTTTGGCGCAACCAAGGTGGTTGCCGTTGGAGGAATAATTGGGATAACACTGACTGGATTTTCCACAGGTAATTTAGCTCACTTTAGTAATCCATTTTGGCCTGAAGAATTCGGATGGCCTACTATTCTTGCTGTTGGAGCAGCATTACGATATTCTTTTTTTGCATTCAGCGGATGGGAGGGTGCTACCTATATGGCTGAAGAGGTCAAAGACCCTGGCAAGACGCTTCCCCTATCACTGTTCCTGGGAATATCTGGGATCATGGTACTCTATTTAGGAGCCAATCTCGGATACCTCTATCAGTTAGATGTAGAAGCTATAAAACAAAATAAATGGGTAGCAACTAAAGCTGTAGAGGTCGTTCTTGGAGCATCAGGCGGTATACTTATCTCTATCGCTGTAGCGGTCAATGCCTTTGGAAACATAAGCACTCAAATACTTTGTAAAGGCAGGGCCTGGCATGCAATGGCAAGAGATGGTCTGTTCTTTGATAATTTTAATAAGCTGCATCCTGTTTATGCTACGCCAAACAATGCTCTGTTTGGCCAGGGTATCTGGGCGACAGTTTTATTAATAGGTGCTGTGATGTCTACATACTACCAATCTGGATCCGGAGGTAACAATACCTATGAAACAATTATCGATTTTTTTTCTGCAACCAGTACCATATTTAATCTTCTGACATTTGGTTCTATCTATATTCTCCGGAAAAAATTCCCAAATAAACAAAGACCCTATAAAGCATTCTTTTACCCCTGGAGCATGATCATCGTACTGGTTATATATATATCTTTTCTGATACTTACACTCATCACAGCTTTTGTGCCATCTATGATAGGAATTGCTCTAACCGCAACCGGGACCATTTATTATATGAGGAAAGTAAAAAATTAGACGCTCCAGAAATCTAATTTCACTGATTATCACATTTGCCAGTATACTGGTATATTGCTCTTGCGAGCAAAAAACATCTGAACATAAACATCTAGAGATTGATGAAACATTAATCGATTCAATGATGACAGACTATAACCTCGAAAATGCTCCAGGAGCTGCTATCCTAATCGCTCACCAGTCTAATATTATTCTATCCAAAGGATATGGACTCACTAATATGAATGAGGGCACTAAAATCAATAACCAAACAAATTTTAGACTAGCCTCCATCACCAAACAGTTTACGGCAATGTCAATTATGATTCTCAAACAAAGAGGTCAGCTTGATTACGAACAAACGCTAACAGAATTTTTTGATGGGTTTCCAACGTTTGGAAGTAGCATCACTGTTAGACACTTAATGAATCATACATCAGGTCTGATTGATTATTTTAGTCTCATCTCTGATACAACCACAGAACAGTTAAATGATCTTGATGTTTTAGAACTGATGAGATCACAAACTACTACTTATTTTATTCCAGGGAGCGAATATCGTTATAGTAATTCTGGTTATGCCTTACTAGCGCTTATTGTTGAAATTGTTTCCGGGTTAAGTTTTGCAGAATTCTTGGACATAAACATATTCACTCCGCTAGGTATGAATGGGAGTGTTGCATTTGAAGAAGGAATTTCCACCATTGACCATAGGGCCTATGGTCATAGCTTTAATAATAATGAATATTTTCTTGATGACCAGAGCCTGACTAGTGCAGTGTTAGGAGATGGCGGAATCTATGCATCTATCCAAGACTTATATTGGTGGGATCTATCGCTAAATAATTCAGATCTCATTGACCAGAATACACAAATGGAAGCATTCACTCCTGGTAGATTAAATAATGGTGAAGAAATAGACTATGGTTTTGGATGGGTATTGGACTCATACCGGGGCAAGGTTAGGACATACCACACGGGAAGCACCAGAGGTTTTAAAAATGTATACCAAAGATATCCTGATCTAGACCTAAGTATAACTATACTAACAAACAGGTCTTCCGGTAATCCTATGAATATAGCAAACCAGATAGCAGATATATTGTTTAATAAGATCTAACTAGTTAATAAGCCAAAATCTTATACTGGTAAAAATAACGGTTCTATTTAACTGAAAATTTGTCTGCGTACAGCTTATTATTCTTTACTTTCCCTTTGACATTAACTACCCTAACAACGTTGCAGAAACCATCTTTTGCATGTGAGTCAACGTGGTCATCAATGTTTACGTTTTCAACACCATAAATATGGTGTCCTATTTTTACGGACAACCCGCAAGACTTATCATCTGTATCAAAATTGCACATTCCGCATGATGCCAATGCTTTTCCATCGACTTTTCCATTTTCTGGAACCTCTTCAATGAACGCACTTTTAACACTCTTCTTATCCACGGTGCATGATCCACAAGTTGCGTGGACTAGCTGACCCATAAAAAGAGATGATACAATTAGGGCTATCAAATATTTTTTATACATTTATTTTTCTCCTTATTTTAATATTTACTTTAACAATAAAATTAAATATTTATGCATTAGTTATAATAGAATTATAAACACCATAAATTACTTTTTAATGTGAGCTGATTTTACATATCTTACACAACTAATATTAAAAAATTTCCTTAACGAAAAAATATGATATTTTATTTCAAAAGATTTCTCGTTCTGCTTCTTCCAATTCAGATGCTTATTGGCAATAATATCACTATTGATGCACCAAAAATCTTGTTAAAAAATGTGGGTTTCAATATTTCGTTTATTGGGAGTTTTAACCCAGATGAATCTTTTACTTTACATCACAATGGAAAAACATTTTCGCCCTCAAGTGTAACTAATAGCGAAATCAAGTTTGAGAATATAAATACAGATGCATTAGGTAATGCATCATTCTCACTAGAAAAAAATAGTATAAAAATACATGACCTAAAAAAATATGTGATTAGGCCATGGGTCTCTATCCTGCCACCAATCATAGCAATTGCGCTCGCCTTTTTAACTAGATCTATCGTGCCATCATTGTTTGTTGCAATCTGGTTTGGATCATGGGCGGTTAATGGCTTGACTTTTGGTGGAATATTCACTGGACTTCTTGATTCTTTTAACGTGTTTATACTGAATACCATTCTTGATAGAGATCACGCTGTGATAGCTCTGTTTACACTAATGCTCGGGGGAATGGTTGGAATCATCTATCGAAATGGTGGAATGCATGGGATTATCCAGCTGCTAATAAAAAAAGCAAACACACCAAAAAAAGGACAGATCTCCATCTGGCTTTTTGGGATCATAATATTTTTTGATGACTACTCAAACACGCTTATTGTTGGGAACACATCTAGGCTTCTATGTGATAGGCTTGGGATCTCTAGAGAAAAACTAGCGTATCTTGTTGACTCTACATCTGCACCAGTAGCCACTGTCGCTGTAATTACAACATGGATAGGATTTCAAATTAGTATCATATCAGACTCCATAGAAAATATCAGCGGTATTTCCGAGTCAGCATATCTTCTTTTTATTCACTCTATTGCATACAGCTTTTACCCATTTCTTGCATTATTCTTGGTTGGTCTTGTTGTTACTATGGGTAAAGATTTTGGGCCTATGGTAGAGGCAGAGATTCGAGCCCGGAAGAATAAGAATAAAAAGGTTGAAAAAACTGTCCAGGATAATGGTGAAGAGCTTAAGGTAAAAGAAAATATTCCCTATCGCGCTGTAAACGCTATATTACCGATCGCAGTTCTTGTAGTATCTATGTTTTATTTTATTTTTTCATCGGGACAGGGTGAGACCATAAAAGATATTCTAGGAAGCGCTGACACATTTTCAGCACTAATGCACTCAACATTGTTAAGTGCCTTTGTCGCTACGCTTTTATCAGTGGGACAACGGATATTATCCCTAAATGAAACATTTGAGGCATGGTACAATGGTCTAAAATTTATGATGATGGGACTGCTTGTTCTTGTTCTCGCATGGGCACTTGCTGATATATCTAAAGATTTACACACGGCTGACTACATTGTCTCAGTCCTGGGTGATAAAATACCAATACAGATACTTCCGACAGTAGTTTTCTTTATTGCAGCAGTGACAGCCTTTGGCTCTGGATCAAGCTGGGGCGTCATGGCTATTTTAATGCCTCTAGTCATTCCTCTATGTTGGGCGGTTATGGAAAATTATGGGGGGCCTGGACCAGAGAATATTCATATTCTATATTCGACCATAGCCTGCGTCCTTACTGGGGCCGTTTGGGCAGACCATTGTTCTCCAATATCTGACACAACAATCCTTACTTCTATGGCATCCGGATGTGACCTAATGGACCACGTAAAAACTCAGATGCCGTATGCATTGATCGCAGGATCGATAGCACTCTTTATTGGCACACTTCCTGCTGGGTTTGGAGTGCCATGGTGGTTACTTCTTGGCTTGGGCTTTATCCTGCTCTTTATTATTATTAACACATACGGAAAGCCTACAGACACATAATTAAGTAATACTAAAAACATGAAAAAAGAAAATAAGTACAAACCACTTGATGCAATGAAATATCCGCGCTTTGAGGGTATACGTACTTTTATGCGTCTACCACATGAGGCCAATTTAAAAGATATAGATTTTACCATCGTTGGCGTCCCATTTGACACCGGAGGGACCTTTAGAGTCGGCGCAAGATTTGGGCCTTCAGGAATTCGAGATAATTCATTGCTTCTTAGGCCATATAATCCTGCCCAAGAAATTGAGATATTTAAATACTGCTCAGGATCAGACTATGGAGACCTGCCAATAATACCAGGATACCTTCCTGAGTCTCATAAACTAATTCAAGAAGGTGCAGAAAAAATATTTAGCCAAAATACAATCCCGATCTTTATGGGCGGGGACCACTCAATCTCTCTACCTCTCTTAAGAGCAGTCAAAAAAAAATATGGTCCGGTTGCGCTTATTCATTTCGATGCACACAGTGATCTTTGGCATGGTTATTTTGATAATAAAGATACACATGGTACTCCCTTTAGGCGTGCACTTGAGGAAGAACTCATCGATACATCACGATCCAGCCAGATTGGACTTAGAGGCCCACTCTATGATCTAGAGGACTATCAAATGTCTACAGAGGAAGGACTGCTAGCCATACCTGGCCCAGAGCTTCACAAGATTGGGAACCAAAAAGCTATTGAAATGATCAAAAAAAGAGTAGGCAATGGTCCTGCTTACCTTACATTTGATATAGACTTTATTGATCCCGCTTTCGCGCCCGGAACGGGTACTCCTGAGGCCGGGGGTTTCACCGGATACGATGGCATCGAGATTGTAAGAGGACTTACAGATATAAATTTCATTGGCTATGACATGGTAGAGGTAATGCCCCCGTATGACCCTGCTGACATCACAAGCCTACTAGCAGCAAATATAATGTACGAGTTTATATCACTGATTGCTATTAGCAAGAAAAAATCAGATCAAGACCAATAGCACTACTTATACTAAAAGTATTTTTTCCAAGCCTCTTCTGACTCAGGCCAGCGAGCTGTGACCTTTTTCAGATTTGTCCAGAATTCAACTCCACTTTTCCCGGTTATGTCACCATGCCCATATTTTGATTCGTTCCAGCCTCCAAAACTGTATGGATCTCTGGGCACAGGAACACCAATATTTATTCCTACCATACCCGCGGATGCTTTTTCTGACACCACTTTTGCGATTTGGCCAGAAGTTGTGAAAACTGCTGCTGCATTTCCATAAGGGTTATTATTCTCAATTTTCATTGCTTCTTCAATCGTGTCTGCTCTTATAATTGATAACACTGGGCCAAATATTTCTTCTTTTGCACTAGGCCAATCTGGATCTATTCCATCCAAGATTGTTGCCCCAAGCCAGTACCCTTGCTTATAATCATCCGGAGGAGAATTATTTCGTCCATCTACTAATATTTTTGCACCCATTTTTTCAGCTTCATCTATGTAACCGGTAATCCTATCTAAAGCAGTTTTACTTATAATCGTTCCCATGTCAACGCCAAGTTTAAAGTTTCTAGCTTCTTCAACCAGCTGATCTATAATATGGTCTATGTTTGCTACGCCCACAGCGACACTAGCCGCCATGCATCTCTGCCCTGCGCTTCCCATTGAGCTAGCTAAGAGTCCTTTTGCTGTAGAGTCCGTATCTGCATCTGGAACAACAATCATATGATTTTTTGCGCCTCCAAGACAGAGCGAGCGCTTGCTGTTTTGTGAGCACCTGTTATAAACTATTTTTGCAACATTTGATGAACCAACAAAAGCTACAGCCTTAATATCTTGATGATCGCATAGAGCTTCAACAATTGTCTTTGCGCCATTCACAACATTAAACACCCCATCAGGAAGGCCTGCCTGCTTTAGATATTCAGCAAGCTTGAGCCCAGCAAGTGGCGTCTGCTCTGAAGGTTTTAAGATAAACGTATTTCCGGATGCTATTGCCAGTGGAATCATCCATAGAGGAACCATGACAGGGAAATTGAAAGGAGTAATGCCTGCGACCACACCTAGTGGCTCATGCGTCATCGTACAGTTGATCCCAGGACCCACGTCTGATGACTCTCCATTTAAAACGTTTGGCAAGCTGGTAGCATACTCTATTACTTCAATCCCACGTAGTATACTACCTTTGGCATCTGCTATTGTTTTACCATTATCTAGGGCAATTAATGCTGCAAGGTTGTCCATATCTTTTTCTATGATTGACTTAAACCTGAACATGATCTGCGCTCTATCACGAATATTAGTATCTGCCCAATTAGGAAATGCAGATTTTGCTTTTTCTACTGCTATATCTAGATCACTTTTTCCTGAATCTGGAATCGTTGCGATCTGTTTATCAAAATACGGGGAGATAACACTAATTCTATTCTCAGAGCTACTATCAAGCCACTTATTATCCACCCAATTGCCGTAGTCACCATGTGAAGTAAATTGTATCATTTTTCTTCTTAAATCCTATTTTAAATAATAAAAAGAGTTTATTTTTCCCACTAATATCTGTCAAAGCTATTCAAAAAAAATCAATAATCTTAATTCTTAATTGGTGACTCTAAGACCTTAAATATTTCGTCGTCCGTATTAATCTCAACAATGCATCCAAGCGGTAGTGATACGTTTTTAGATCCATGCCCAGAGGGGAAATTAAAGATAACGGGGACTTTCATTTTTGAAAAATATTGTTGGAAAACCTGATGCATTTGAAAATCAGTAGATCTATCAGGAGCTTCAGTTTCTCTCCTAGAAAACCTACCAATAATAATCCCATTAACCAGATCCAATTTACCAGCAAGTTTTAGTTCGCTAAGATAACGGTCTATTCTATAAGGAGCCTCTCCCACATCTTCAATAAACAATATGGAACCCATTGTCTTAGCTTCATAAACCGAACCCATCGTTGAACAAATAAGCGATAAATTTCCACCAACTAACTTTCCTGAGGCAATTCCTGGAACCATAGTTTGAACTTTTAAAGAATCCCCATATAAATCAAATGGAATCTCATAGTTATAATCATTACTATTCATTAATAATGACCAAAAGTATAATTCAGAGATAGGATCAAGACCCTTTTTGCTTCCTAGACCATACATCGGATTTGGGGTATGAAAAGTAATTAGATTGGCAAGCTGATTAAAGGCTATATGAAGCGCGGTTATATCACTAAAACCAATGAAAATTTTTGGATTACTTTTTATGATATCATAATCAAGCATTGAAAGAATTCTTGTGCTTCCATATCCCCCAGTCCCTGGGAAAATAGCTCTGACAGATTTATCTTTAAAATAGGACATTAGCTCACTCGCTCTTTGTGCATCCGTACCTGCTAAATATCCCCATCTTCTATAAATAGAATCTTCATGGACTATATAAAATCCTTTTTCCTCAAGCCTTGTTTTGGCAAGGCTCATACGAACAGAATCTAGAAAGCCCGATGGCGCACAAAACGCGATCGTGTCACCCACTAAAAGTGCAGGAGGTTTTTGCATAATTGAAGATGAATCAGATGAACAGGAAAAAATAAAAAAGAATGAAAAGATAGCGCTGATTATTATAATATGTTTGTTAAAAGATTTCATACCAAATTTCTATCATAAAAATAATTGATATAATTGTGATAATTCTGATTTTTTATGAGCCCATTATTGTATAATAGATCATTCTTCCAAAAGATAATACTATTATTATTTTCCTTAATCGGATACCTCCAGGCCAATCCGCAGAACGAAGAATTCCGGGCCACATGGGTCATCACATGGGATCACATTGATAGAAATAAAAATACAGCACAAAATATCAGTCACCTTCAACAAATTATAAATGATCATAAAACAGCAAACATGAACGCAATTCTTTTCCAAGTAAGACAAAGTGGAACGGCATACTATAGCTCAGCCTATGAGCCCTGGGGCTATTATGCTGGATATGAAGACCCGGGATATGACCCGCTTACTAAAGCTATCGAACTCGCGCATGAAAAAGGGATGGAAGTACACGCTTGGTTTAACGTGTTTCAGACCTCAAGTACACGCCCTGGGTCACCAGCATATGAACACCCGGAGTGGATATGTCGTGATCAGAATGGTACCGCGATGTCATCCTATAGATCTCTTTCTCCGGGACTCCCGGCAGTTAGAGAGTATACAGTCAAAATAGCTATGGAGATTGTTAATAACTATGATATAGATGGCCTACATCTTGATTATGTAAGGTGGAATGAACATACCAACAGCATCAGACAGTCTTTAGATACGGAGTCTGAGATCGCTGGTTTGGATGGAATGATATCAGAAGAAATCTTAAGCCAATTAACACAAAATCGTTCAGGAAGATATCTATATGATTATCTCCACCCTTACTCTGGTGGCATACCAAGCGGTTATAGTTCATGGGAAGACTGGTGGAGATGGAGCGTAACCGAGTTTGTTAGTTCCTTACATGACTCAATACAGAGGGTCAAACCTCACGTTCGATTATCTGCAGCTGTATTAGGAAAATACAATTGGTCTGGTTGGCAAGGTTATGGTACAGTATTCCAAGATGGCGCCCTTTGGTTTAATGAAGGTTACCTTGATCATTTGATGCCAATGCACTATCACTGGACAACAGCCAGCGGTTTTACTGGAATGCTATCTGGCGATTGCCCAGAGTGCTGGGTCTCATTCATCCAAGATGGAATTGAATCAGGTCGATCATTTACGGTTGGTCCTGGTTCGTATATACTGGCAGATAATAATCTCTGGAATAATCACTCTTCTATTATTGGAGGTTGCCGATCTCTAGATTGGGTTGACGGCTTCCAATTCTTTAGTTACGCAACTTGGGATGATAATAATTATTTCGTTCCCGCTGGAGAAACATTCTTTCGAAATCTATCAAAGATTAAACTAAACCCCATTACAACTTATCCGCCTCCATCATCACCAACACTCGTACTATCAGAACTTAATAATGATCAGTTTCAGCTTATATCATACCCTGGTGAAATAAATGAACCTGTATGGTTAATAACCTATCGATCTCTTGATCCTAATGCAGGTCCTGATAATGCTAATATTATTGACATTCAGTTTACTCAAAATCCTATATCAATTATTGACCAACAAGGGATTAATGACACGGCGAATACATATCTCTATTTTTCTACTGTAGCAGACAGATATTGGAATGAGTCAACCATCTCTAACACTGTATTCTCTACCAGCTTACCAATGCCTAATAGTTATACCCTGAATCAAAATTATCCAAACCCGTTTAATTCACAAACAGAGATCGTTTTTTCTATTCCTAAACTAAAAAATATAAAAATTGAAATATGGTCTCTTGATGGTAGACTTATAAAAACTCTCCTCGATTCAAGACTGATACCCGGTCAGTATGGGATAAAATGGTTTGGGAAAAATAATTCAGGAAAAATTCAATCTACTGGGATTTATTTTTCTACTCTTTCAGTGGATCAAAAAATAATAAAAACTCGTAAGCTTATTTATGTAAAATAATTTTCAACCCTTCGAATGAAACTTGTAAAACATTATACCATCAAATCTGGAATTACCATTATTGTTGATATAATCAATAAAATTTACCCTTACTGTTTTTTGCTGTTTTGATGAGGCATGTATTAGTTCCTTATTATCAATTAGGACACCTTCATGTGCTATCACAATACCATTTTTAAAATAGGATTTTCGGACAAATGCTGCACCACATATATCAGGGAGTTTAGACAAAAGAAGCTCATTAACATTTTTTGTTGGAATAAAATAAATTTTATTTTTCGATGTCCAATTAAGATTAAGAAACTCAGATCCATCAGTCTTCTTATTTAAAACAATCAATACTGAGTCTAGATTATTTTTCTGGATTATAGACTTTGTGATATCAGTCGTATATGGATTATTTATAATCCTGTCAGAGGTATAGTGCCAGCGAGATTTATAAGTAGGTATTTTTCTGCCACTAAAATCTGCCTTGTAGTGTATGTCGATCATTTTTTTTCTTGTCTCAGACCAGCTAGTGCTAGTGGTAAAAGCAAGAGATGTTAATACATGTACCGTACAATCAGACGTGTCAATCCTCAGGATTGGATCTGGGTCAGGCTCTATCTCTTCACCTAGCTTGAATATCCCATATGGGGTTCCTATTCTCCAGATATTAATGGCCTTTAATCGATCATTAAACTCTGGGAACCTTTTTTGAAATTCTGGAAGTAATTTCGTAACCTCATCATTGCTAAGATTCCAAGGCTTTGGCAAAGAAGAGACCCAATCAAGTCCCGTACTAGAGTTACAAGAATAGAGCAATAACAATAATAATATTATTTTCATTCTAATCTATTTGAAAACTCAGCTTTGCACTATTTTCCTGGTGAAGAATTGCCGAAACTGTGTCACCCCTCTCTATCTTACCAACACCAGATGGCGTCCCAGAATAAATCAGATCACCTGGGCCAAGTGGCACTGTTTGTGATAATAAAAATATAATTTCATTAACGGACCAAATCATTTTATCACAGCCTGAATTTTGTCTAAGCTCCCCATTTACACTGAGACTAATTTCTAATTTATCTGCATCTAGAGAGTCATCCTTTAATACGATCTCTGATATCGCTGCAGAACCAGCAAAAATCTTACCACTTAGCCAAGGTTTCCCCGTTTCTTTCGCTTTTTTCTGTATATCTCTTTTTGTGAGATCAACGCCTACGGCATATCCAAAGATCATGTCTTTCGCTTCTGGCTTATGTATTTTATATCCATCATTAGATATAGCAACAACTAGCTCTACTTCATGGTGCAATTCATTTGTGTCATCTGGATATTCTAGATTACTTCCAGGTAATAATAATATTTCAGATACCTTTTGAAAAAAAAATGGTGTTTCACGATCTGGGTTACTGCCCATTTCAAACGCATGGTCTCTATAATTTCTGCCAACACAGTATATATTCCTTACTGGAAAACTTAAATCCCGGTTTAAAACAGGACATGCTACTAAAGGCGATGGGTTAATTATCCAGTCCATCTACACACAAAACAGGATAAAGCGCATTATATTATCGTAGTCTCTGTCTTCATAACAAACACTCTTTGGAGTCAACATTATTGCGCCAGGATATTGTGATGCTTTATAAGCGTCTACATGCTTCATATATCTAATTTTTAGTTTGAATCTGCTAGGATATACCCATGTACATTTCTTTAATTCACCATTTAGTGACTCTTCTGACTTTCTTCTAATAGTGTCTATTGATAGTCCAGGCTGCAGACTAATAGAAGAATCGCCAGCACCATGCATTGTGGCATGTGTAACCGTGTTAGGACTAATATTTTTTACTTCTTTACAAATAACACTGTCACCAGATACAAAGGTTAGAGGAATATGATATTTTGATGCAATTGTACCATGTAAAAGCAGTTCAGATGCTTGCATATCATTTAATATGATTCTTTCGATCTTGGCGCTTGACATCGTGTGCGCTAGAGGGTTGCCACCGCTTCCAGCTCTTGCGTGATACCCTACCAGCATAAGCGCATCAAACCTGCTATTTATTTCCTGCAACATAGAGTATGGATGACCGCTCCAGCCACGTATTATCTTTGCTTTTTTCGGTAAGTAGGATGGTAGAATATTTCTACCGGAGTAGTGAGCATCTTTCACCAGTATTTCTTTAGCACCAGCCGCTATTGCACCCTCACACGCGGCGGCCACTTCTAGAGACATTTGCTTCTGAAACTGAATATAGGCAGACTTATTATGGTCAACCTCTTCCCAGTGAGACACACCAGTGACTCCTTCCATGTCTGCACTTATGTATACTTTCATTGCTAGAAATTAATAGCTATATAGATACTAAAAAAAGGTCTTAAGAAAAGTTATAAACTCTATTTTTTCTTGTATAATTAAGTTATCTATTAAACAATAACTAGGAATTATTACTAGTTAATAATAATTTTATACTTGCGATATAGTCATCAAAGAGAAACAATAAAAAAAGTTGTTTATGGTACTGACTCTCATCCAACTGCGGAATGGGTTTTCCGTAAAACCAAAAATACCATCCCAAAAATAAGTTTAGGAACTGTTTACCGGAATCTTAAACTATTGGCTAAAATGGGTCAAATCAATGTAATTAAAGATGATAATATTTCTCGCTATGATTGGAACACTAATTCTCATAACCATTTGAAGTGTAAACAATGTGATAGTCTTATCGATATTCAATTAGTAAATGATGGTTTGATTTCCAATATAAAAAAACAATTCAAATTTGATGTTGATGATGTAGAAATAACAATCATTGGCACTTGTTCAAAACACATAAAATAAAGGATTTATTATGGAACCAGAAAATAAATGTCCTGTCTCTCACGGATCTAACAGTCAACATACAAATGGCGCAATGTCAAACAACCAATGGTGGCCTGACCAGCTAAACTTAACTATCCTTCATCAACATGATAGTAAGTCTGATCCTACAGATAATGGTTTTGACTATAGAGAAGAGTTTAAAAAAATTGACTATGCCTCTCTAAAAAAAGACCTAAATGATCTTATGACAAACTCACAAGATTGGTGGCCAGCTGACTATGGACACTATGGACCACTTTTTATTCGTATGACCTGGCACGCCGCGGGCACATATAGAACTGCTGATGGACGTGGTGGAGGGAATGCTGGATCACAGCGTTTTGCGCCACTAAATAGTTGGCCGGATAATGGAAATTTAGATAAAGCCCGTCGACTCTTGTGGCCTATAAAACAAAAATATGGAAATCAAATTAGCTGGGCCGACTTGCTAATTTTAGCGGGTAATGTTGCTATTGAGTCAATGGGTGGAAAAACTTTTGGCTTTGGCGGCGGTAGGTCAGATATCTGGGCGCCTGAAGAAGATATATTCTGGGGGAAAGAAAATGAATGGCTTACGAATAATCGATATACTGGAGATCGTAATCTTGACAAGCCACTTGCTGCAGTACAAATGGGTTTAATATATGTTAATCCACAAGGCCCTGATGGAAACCCTGACCCACTTGCGAGCGCTAAAGATATTCGTGAGACATTTGCTCGTATGGCAATGAATGATGAAGAGACCGTTGCGCTTACCGCGGGCGGGCATACATTTGGTAAGGCTCATGGAGCTGGCAGTGAAGATCTAGTAGGCGTTGAACCAGAAGGCGCTGAGATTGAACAAATGGGATTCGGCTGGAAAAATGAATATGAATCGGGTAAAGGTCGCGATACAATAACAAGCGGAATAGAAGGAGCCTGGACCGCTAACCCAACACAATGGGACAATGGTTATTTTGATATCCTTTTTGGGAATGAGTGGGAGCTAGGTAAGAGTCCAGCCGGCGCGCATCAGTGGCACCCTGTAGATCCTAAGGATGAACATCTTGCTCCAGATCCAGAAGATCCCTCAGTTCGCGTAAAAACAATGATGACAACAGCGGATATGGCAATGCGAGAAGATCCCGAATATAGAAAGATCTCAAAACGTTTCCATGAAAACCCAGACCAGTTTGCGGATGCTTTTGCACGTGCATGGTTTAAACTTCTTCATCGAGATATGGGGCCAAAAGTTAGATATTTAGGTCCAGAAGTTCCTGGGGAGGATCTAATATGGCAGGATCCTATTCCAGCTGGAAATAGTGAATATGATGTAGACGCTGTCAAATCCAAAATCGCAGATAGTGGACTTAGTGTTCAAGAAATGGTAGAGACTGCCTGGGCAAGTGCCTCAACATTCCGAGGCTCAGATATGCGTGGCGGTGCAAATGGCGCCCGCATTCGCCTTGAACCACAAAAAGAATGGGCGGTTAATAAGCCTGAACAACTGTCTCGCGTTTTGGGAATTCTTGAAGGGATCTCTAAAGAGTCTGGCGCTTCTGTCGCAGATGTGATTGTACTTGCTGGAAATGTTGGTATTGAACAGGCATCGGGTGCTAGTGTTCCATTTACACCAGGAAGAGGAGATGCCACACAAGATCAGACTGATGTTGATTCATTTGACGTGCTTGAACCTTTTTCTGATGGCTTTCGAAACTATCATAAAAAAGAATTTTCGGTTAATGCTGAGCAGATGCTTCTTGATAGAGCACAATTGCTAGGACTAACAGCTCCAGAGATGACAGTTCTTGTTGGAGGTATGAGATCACTAGGTATTAGTGCCGATGGTCACGGTTTATTTACTGACACCACTGGAAAGCTAACCAATGATTGGTTTGTTACGCTTTTAGATATGGGTGTAGAGTGGAAACCAACAGGAAGAAATTCTTATGAAGCTAGTGATCGAATAACAAGTGAAACATTAAGAACGGCCACAAGAGCTGACTTAGTATTTGGTTCAAACTCTCAGTTAAGAGCATTAACAGAAGTCTATGCTTGTGATGACTCACAAGATAAATTTGTAAAGGATTTTGTTGATGCTTGGACAAAGGTTATGAACCTTGATCGTTTTGATGTAGCTTAAATTGTTAAATAACTAATTACTAAAAAGGAATAAAAAATGGCTAAATATGAATGTGATCACTGCGGAATGGGCTTGGAAGACCTTAAGTGCGCAAAATGTGGAACATCACTAGTGCATGATCATCTAACAAAAGATGATGGCACACAAGTTGCTATCGCTAAATGTCCCGAAGGTCATGGAAAAATAAAATCACCTATGTGTTGCGGTCATGATATGGCATGTGAATTGAATTAATTTGTGAAAAAATTTAAAAAATAATTTTTTACTTATTATTTCTATTTAAAAAGGCTCCTTCTGGAGCCTTTTTATTTTTTGAGTATACCTCTTAGTACTACACCTCCTAGAACCATTGTACCTCCTAAAAATGACCACGGACCTAGGGTCTCACCAAGAATAATAAATACTAATATAGGATTAAGTATCGGCTCAATAATGGGAAAAATTATGGCATCTAAGGCTGTCACATGCTTTATAGCTGTAGTATATAATATATATGGTATTCCAAGCTGAAAAACGCCTAAGACCAACACTAAAATTACAGGTTTTATCTCTAAGCTTATACTTGTTGCAATAACAGGAAGACCAATGATCAATGTGAGTATATTCCCCAAGAGCACAGAATCAGATGGTGAGTCATCTTTTTGTTTTCGTAATAGTAAAGTCAGAGCAGCAAAGCTCATTCCAGAGAATATGGCAAATATATTTCCTGTAAAACCATCTAGAGTTAGTTCATCAATAAAAAATAATGCCAGTCCAGTTAGTAGAATAGCTATTGTAGCCCAATCAACTATCGTAGATCTCTCTCCAAGAAACACATATCCAAAGAGAGCAACATAAACAGGAGCAGTATATTGTAATAAAATAGCGTTTCCAGCTGTAGTTAGTTTATTAGCCATAACAAATAATGTAACAACAAGCGCGTAACAACATGCCGCTATTATTTTTGACCTTGAAAAGGTTATTTTATTTCCCCTGCTATATAAATAAATAACTATGGCCGCGATTCCACCTCGGAGTCCTGAAATAGCTAGCGGCGGCCAGGGTATACTTTTAATTAGTA
>Ga0209019_1000550_pt1 | contig 19037 bp, 13 predicted proteins | sample METZYME_3_300m_FD_187549 | JGI IMG/M metagenome (GOLD analysis project Ga0209019, IMG submission 187549) | Marine microbial communities from oxygen minimum zone in mesopelagic equatorial Pacific - METZYME_3_300m (SPAdes) (version 2) | ecosystem: Environmental > Aquatic > Marine > Oceanic... | reverse complement strand
TCCTCAACATCAGCGCGGCCGACAGCTCCCGCATCGAATGGGCAGCCACCCAAATCGTCACGTTCAACATCGCCGGAAGGATAAGCGGGATGATGATTTCCTGAAAGGCGCGCACCCGGGACGCCCCGCTGACCCGGGCAGCCTCCTCCAATTCCTGGTGTAGCTGAAACATGGCGGCGTTGGTGGTTCGCGTGCCGAACGCGATGTAGGTGGTCACGAAAGCGATCACGAGGATCCACACCGTCCCGTAGATAGGGAGAAACCGCAATGTCAAATAAACGTAGATCAGAGCCAGCCCCAGCATTAGATGCGGTATCGCCAAAGGAAAGAACGACAATAAGTCCAGGGCTCGCCGCGCGTATGGATGAGAATGAACGATGAGCCAGGAAATGACGGTGGAAAAAATCGCGACCACCATGCTGGTGACCACGACCACGACAAATGTGTTGGTAAGAGCCAAGTGAACTCGCGTGAGACTCAGTGTGGTGCGATAACCCTCGAAGGAAAGCATCTGAAGCGCTTCCCACGAGAACGGCTGGTAGAACGGAAGCAAGCTGGTCCAAAGAAGCGTGACAAAGGGCAGAATCAAGGAAAGGACGAGGTAAAAAATGATGACGGATAGGGCGAGAATTTTCCACCTTCCGAGCTCGATGAGCTTGGGACGATATCCCTTTCCGGTCACCGTGGTGAACTTGCCCGCCCGTCGGGTCATGTAGTTGTAAAACAAAGCCAGCGTGAACGTGAAGAACATGAAGAGACTCGACAGCGCGCCGATCCGACCGAACTCCGGGACTCCGAGTGGCGCACTGGCCGCCGCGAAAATCTCCGATGAGAACACGAGGATGCGGCTCGGCATTCCAAGCGTTCCTGGAACGTCAAAAACAACCAAGCTCACCAGGAAGACCATAGCTCCGGCAGCCAGAATGCTAGGTAGCAGCAGCGGGATGACCACATGCCTGAGGGTGCGGAACAGATTAGCGCCGAAGATGGCGGCGGCCTCCTCCAAAAGAGGGTCCATGCGTCTAAACGAAGGCGACACGATCAGATAGGCGGTCGGCGTAAACGACAGCCCCTGCACGAAGATCATTCCCGGCATGGTGAAGATGTCGACAAGCGGATCGCCGCCGAACATCGTTGCAAAAATCCTGTTGATCATGCCGATCCGCGGGCTGGCCAGCAACACCCACCCGACCGCGAGCAGGACGCCAGGAATGGCCATCGGCAATATCAGACTGATCCTCGCCGCGGTCTTGAACGGAAGATCGGTCCGCTCGGTCAGCCAGGCGAACATGACGCCGAGGCACAAGCTGACGAGAGTGCTGCCGGCGGCGAAGACCAAGGTGTTCAGAATCAGTTCATAGGTTCGCGTATCGACATAGATTTCGATGAAATGTCTCAGCGTGAAACCGGCGTCGAAGATGAACCCCGTCTCCTTGAAGCCGCTCAAAACCAACAGGAGCAGTGGAACGACGACCAAATACACAAGGACGATCAGGACCGCACCAACAGCAACATGGATCCCACGAATCCGCAGGTTCGGCAGTTTCGCCACGGCACGCGTTGCATCGATCATGAAGTGCCCGGCGTATCCTTTGGGAGCATCACACACCGTTCCGGCGGCAGATGAATAAAGACGCGATTTTCCTTTTCCAGCGCGGGGCGCAGTGGTGTCTGGACCTCGAACATAAACTCACCGACTCGAACCCGGTAATCCACCAGCTTGCCCGTGAACGTCTCCGAGACGATCGTTCCCTCGAACACGTTGACGTCGGACGACGGCAATTCCTCCTTGGTCCAGGACATGGGAATATGCTCAGGTCGGATCATCAAAAACCCCTCGCTCGGCGCGCTGCTGTCATGCGCTCCGGTCGCGATCTGTCCGATCGCCGTCTTTACCGTCGCGGTCGCGCCGTCGGCCGAGACGACTTCACCCGGGAGCAGGTTGCTCTGGCCAACGAACTTGGCGGTGAAAAGTTTCCTGGGCTCGAGATAGATATCCTGAGACTTACCGATCTCGACGATGTTGCCGTCGTCCATCACCGCCACCCGGTCCGACAGGACCATGGCTTCTTCCTGGTCATGGGTGACGTAGATGCTGGTGATGCCGAGCTGCTTCTGCAACTGGCGCAGCTCGAACCGCATCTGGATTCGAAGCTTGCTGTCCAGATTGCTTAACGGCTCGTCGAACAGTAACAGGTCGACGTCCATGACGATGGCCCGGGCGATGGCTACACGCTGTTGCTGACCGCCCGAGAGGTCCGTCGCGGACCGGTCCTCCAAATGATGCAGCCCCACCAGTTCTAGGGCACGCATGACCTTTTCTCGACGATCAGGAACGCCCTTGACCTTCAGCGGGAAGTCGACGTTGTCGTAAACACTCATGTGGGGCCAGATGGCGTACGACTGGAACACCATGCCAATGTTTCGCTTGTGGATCGGCACCGACCTGCGTTGCCGGCTTGAGAAGAGATCAATCTCACCCAAGGTGATCTCGGCGGAGTTGGGAACTTCCAATCCCGCGATGCAGCGAAGCGTGGTAGATTTTCCACACCCGCTCGGCCCCAGCAGGGTGAAGAACTCTCCCGTTTCGACGGTAAAACCGACTCCTCGGACGGCGGGGATCTCACCGCCGTCGACGGTGTAGGTTTTCCACAATCCTTCGACTTTAAGCACGATCAGTCACTCGGACCGCGATCACAAATAATTCAAATGAATGATGCGGTAACGCTCCTAGTGGCCCGATCCGTTTCAGCAGAACGGAGAGCCCACTATCTGTTCTTCTCCAATAGTTCAATCATTTTCTCTGTCATCGACTTGAACTCAGCCAACCGCTCGCCTTCGTGATACGCGATATTCCGGCTGCCGATGAGTCTTTCCATTTCGGTCCCTTCGACGTAGGGATTGCCTCGATACACCGCGTCTTCATACACCTTCGCACCTTCAGGGGTCGTCAGCCAGTGGACCAAGAGCTTGGCGGTATTGGGGTTCTTCGCTTCTTTGAGAATACCGTAAGTGATCAGTTGCACCGGAACCGGATCGGCAAACGTCCAGCCGACCGGCGCTCCCTTACTTTGCGCCGCCTGCATCCGATGCAGGACGACGATACCAATCGGACTCTCGCCGGACGACAGCCAGGCCGACACGGTTGCGGCGGAACGGCTCAACCGCCACTCTTGAGCAAGTAAGCTCTCGAGGAAACTCACGGCCCTGCCCTCGTCCCAAACAGCCGCAAGTGTCGCCCATGGTTGCGAATTGAACCACCACGAGCCTTGCCCCTTCCACTTGGGGTCCAGGACATCGTCCCATCCCTTGGGGATATCCGCGCCCTTTACCAGGTCGGTGTTGTAGCCGATGACATAGGCGAACATGCTACCGACCGTTGTGTATCGGTCGAATACGGATTTCTCGGGAATTCCTAGCGCCTTCCAGTCCACCGGCTGAAGAAGGCCGCGCGCGGCAAAGTCGTCCATCTGAACCGTCCCGGATGCGACGATGTCGGCGTTCGAAATTCCCGCCCTGGCCTCGGTGATCACGCGAGTAACCGTCACCCCGGCCACCAGGCGTTCCTGGTCATACGACGTAACGAAGGGATAGCGCTTTTGAAACGCCGCCATAATCTTCGCCCAAGCCTGCGGCTGCTGGCCTTCGTAGAGCGAGACACGACCTTCCTTTTTTGCGGCCGCTATAATCTCATCCAATGAGTCCGGGCTTCCAGATTGTGTGGTTGCCGATAACAGGGATTGCGTGAACGCCGATAGCAGTAGCGTGATTAGACTCAGCCTGACTAGGCCCCATGACCTTGTTGCGATCGTCATTATTACCTCGGACTTTGCATGCATTTGATTCTTTCGTGAATTATCATATCCGACTATATTGTCGAGAGGTATTGCCTCACCTCAAACCGGTCTCGACCGCTTTGGCAAATGCCAAGTCTGTTTACCAAAACCGTCGAGCGTGGAGAAACACCATGCAAGTCTCACCATTGCCAAATCTCGCCATTGTTGGCGGCACCGGAGCGCTAGGAACAGGTCTTGCTTATCGGTGGGCCCGAGCCGGCTATTCGGTCGCCATCGGTTCACGGTCTCGCGAGAAAGGCGCTGCAGCAGCTGCCGAGTTGCGCACACGCTTGCCTGAGGCGACTGTTTCTGGAGCTGGTAATCGCGACGTTGCCGGAACCGCGGCCATCATTATATTGACCGTCCCGTATGCGCACCATCGCTCGACGCTCGAAGACATCAAAGCAGAGGTCCAGGGCAAGATTGTGGTGGACACGACCGTGCCGTTGGTTCCGCCGAAGGTTACGCGTGTGCAGTTGTCGGACGATTGGCCAGTGGCAAAGTCGGCCCAATCACTCCTAGGCGCTAATGTCCGGGTCGTGTCGGCATTTCACAACGTTGCAGCCGCACATCTGCAACGGGAGAAGGGTCCCGACGACGGCGACGTGTTGGTGTACGGCAACGACAATGGTGCGCGGCAGGCCGTGATCAATCTTGTGGCGGCGACGGGTCTGCGTGGCTTGCATGCCGGATCGATTAATAATTCAGTGGCGAGTGAGGCCCTCACCTCGGTGCTCATCTTCATCAATAAAAAATACAAGATCGACGGTACAGGCCTGCGAATCACGGGAACACGTATGGGCGAGGCCACGTGACCCTCTCCACTCGGAGCATCCACGGAGCGTCACCGTGGGCGATCCTACCGATCAAGTCGATGCGATCGGCGAAGCAGCGACTGCGGACGGTCCTGACGGCTGCTGAACGGCAGTCTCTCTTCCGTGCGATGGTCTCTGACGTGCTCGCAGCAATCGGTCAGTCGACTGGTCTCGGTGGACTCGCAATCGTCACTCATGATCCGAGCGTGCGGAGTCTGGCTCGACATGCCGATGCTCGATTCATCCAGTGTGATCTCGATCAAGGACAGTCGCTCGCGGTGGCCACTGCCGCCAAGACCCTGGAGGCTGAGGGTGTAACACGCATGGTCACGATTCCCAGCGATGTCCCGCTCCTGACCGGACCCGAGATCGATTCGCTCTGTTCGACCCTCGAACACAAGCGAACGATGAGTCTGGCACCGAATCGTGATGGCACGGGGACGAACAGTATCGCCTGCTCGTTGCCCTGCGCAATACCGTTGTCGTTCGGCGAGTCGTCGTTGACCAAGCACTTGACCGCCGCAAGAAACAGAGGCCTGGAGACACGCGTCGTTCGTCTGCCTGGTCTGTCTCTCGACCTAGACGTTCGTTCGGATCTGGTCGAGTTCCTGAAACACGACGTCAGCACGGCGTCGCGGACCTTTCTACTGGACAGCGGCATCGCCCATCGAGTCTGCGGAATGCCCCACCTGGACAGCCTTCGTGAAATGACGGCTACGGACCACTAACCATGCGGAAAGCCGACATGCGCACGATGATGCAGGCGGCCCGCGGTCTTCGCGATCAGGGTCATGGGAGTATCGTTAGTTACTCCCGTAAGGTCTTTATTCCTTTGACACGTTTGTGTCGGGACGTTTGCCACTATTGCACCTATGCGCAGGCCCCACGCGATATCGGCAATCCGTACATGTCGCGCGATGAAGTGCTCACTATGGCTCGAGCCGGGGAGCAGGCGGGCTGCAAAGAAGCCCTGTTCACCTTGGGCGATAAGCCCGAACTTCGCTATCGCGTCGCGCGGGAAGCCTTGGCCGAACTGGGGTGCGAAACCACCATCGACTATGTCGCCCAGATGGCAGACTTGGTGTTGCAGGAAACCACTTTGTTGCCGCATATCAATGCAGGCGTCATGACAGCGAAGGACATAGCCAGGCTCCGGAAAGTGTCGGTGTCGCAGGGCTTAATGCTCGAGAGCGCCGCGACGCGCTTGTGTGAAGAAGGGGGTCCACACGACGGATCGCCGGATAAGCAACCGCAACGCCGCCTCGACACCATTCGACTCGCGGGTGAGCTGCGCGTGCCCTTCACGAGCGGTCTTCTCATCGGTATTGGAGAGTCCCGGTCGGAGCGCCTAGAGTCGTTGCACGCACTGCACGATCTCCACAGTCAATACGGCCATATCCAAGAGATCATTATTCAAAACTTTCGTGCCAAACCAGAGACGTTGATGGCGAATGCCACAGAACCCGACCTCGACGAGTTGCAGTGGACGATCGCGACTGCACGCCTGCTGTTTGGCTCGGAGATGAATATTCAGGTTCCACCCAATCTGAACACCGGTGACCTGCAGTGTCTCGTCGATGCGGGCATCAACGATTGGGGCGGCGTGTCTCCGGTCACGCCAGATTTCGTCAATCCCGAAGCCTCCTGGCCACACCTCGCGTCGCTGGCGCAACAAACGGCTCGCGCGGGTAAGACCTTGGTGGAACGGCTGGCCGTGTACCCGTCGTATCTTCATGCAACGGCGGACTGGGTGGCGCCGGCTGTCCGGTCACGAGCCCTGCGAATGATCGACAGTGAAGGGTACGCTCGCAGCGATACGTGGTCACCTGGACACACATCGCAGGTACCGTACGATTTGCCAACTCGATCTCGACGCGCGAGCGCCAGGCGCAGCGCCGGTCTGAGCGACAGCTTGGTCGAGAGTCTGAAGCGAGCTCAGGGCGGCGACGAATTGTCGACGTCCAGCATCGTCGAACTGTTTGGCGCGCGCGGGGCGTCATTCGCTGCGGTGTGCGAAGCGGCGGAAGCGCTGCGCGAGGTCGTGAACGGCAATACCGTCAGCTACGTGGTCAACCGCAACATCAACTACACGAACGTCTGTTACTTTGGCTGCGGGTTTTGCGCGTTTTCCAAAGGCAAACACAGCGAGACCCTTCGCGGTCCCTCGTATGATCTCGAATTGGAGGAGATCGCTCGGCGCACGCGTGAAGCCCAGGCGCGTGGCGCGACTGAAGTCTGCATGCAAGGCGGCATCCACCCGCAGTATACGGGCCATACTTACCTCGAGATTTGTCGTGCCGTTAAGACCGCCGTTCCGGAGATGCATGTCCACGCCTTCTCGGCATTGGAGATTTGGCAAGGCGCCGAAACGCTCGGTGTGAGTGTCGCGCGATTTCTCGAACAACTGCAGGCTGCGGGCCTAGACACCCTGCCGGGGACGGCTGCCGAGATATTGGACGATGAGATTCGCGCGGTTATTTGTCCAGACAAGATCAACACGCAGCAATGGCTCGATGTCATTGGCACAGCGCACGATGTCGGTCTGAAAACTACCTCGACGATCATGTTCGGTCACGTGGATCAACCCTATCACTGGGCGCGACACCTGCTGCGCCTGCGATCGTTGCAGCGTCGCACCGGCGGAATCACTGAATTCGTGCCGTTACCGTTCGTCCACCTCCAGGCGCCACTCTATCGACAAGGTATGAGCCGCATGGGTCCCACGTACCGGGAATCGGTACTGATGCATGCCGTCGCACGGTTGTCATTGCACCCTTACATTACGAACATTCAAACCTCCTGGACAAAGATGGGCATCAACGGTGCTCGGGCATGTCTTCAGGCAGGAGCCAACGATCTCGGCGGCACATTGATGAACGAGAGCATCAGTCGAGCGGCAGGGAGCATCCACGGCCAGGAGTTGTCGCCGCGTCGAATCGAGCAGGTGGTGGATTCGTTGCAGCGAATCCCTCAGCAGCGCACGACGCTCTACGGCATCGTGACAGACAAGCGCTCAGCCCAGTCGTTCGATTCGCTCCCGCTTGAGAGCGTCGACAACACGACGGTATCTCGTCGGCGATGCCCGCCTTCCGGTGTCGAGAAAAAACGCCTGGTGCGCAATACCGCTCTCGGAGCGTTTGGTCGTAAGCATGTGTCCTGATCGTCTCGAACTGATCGCGCTATCCGACATGCCATTGGTTGCCGCCGGCGGCGACCTGGCCGAGTTGATCGCCGAAACCCTGCAGAGAAGTGATATCCAGCTCGACGACCATGATGTGCTGGTTGTGGCGCAAAAAATCGTGTCGAAGGCCGAGGGCCGACTCGTCGATCTTGGTACCGTGGTGCCGTCTGAACAGGCGCAACGACGCGCCCGTCAAACCGGCAAGGACCCACGGTTGGTGGAGCTGATATTGCGCGAGTCCGTTCGCGTCGTTCGCCAAACAGACTCCTTGATCATTACCGAGAATACGATCGGCCTCGTGATGGCGAACTCCGGGGTCGACCAATCGAATGTCGAGGAGGGCCATGCATTGTTGCTGCCCGAAGACCCTGACCGTTCGGCTCTGACGCTCAGACAACACTTGATGCAACGGCTCTCGAGAACTGTCGGTGTGGTGATCGCAGACAGCATGGGTCGCGCATGGCGCAAGGGTATCGTCGGACACGCGATCGGTGTCGCCGGTGTAGAGGCGGTGGTGGATCTTCGCGCATCGTTGGATCTGTTTGGCCGAGCGCTACGCGCCACCCAAATTGGGTTAGCCGACGAGATCGCCGCGGCCGCGACCCTGGTGATGGGGCAAGGCGGAGAGGGGCGACCGGTCGCGATCGTCCGTGGATTCGGTGGGTTCGATCAGCCAACCAACGCCAAAGCACTGGTGCGCGACAAGGACCGCGATCTGTTTCGATGACGGTAAGATACCTTGCGCTCTCTGGCGGCGTTGGTGGCGCAAAACTCGCATTCGGGCTGACGCACGCCGTGCCGCCTGAGGAGCTAGCGGTCGTCGTCAATACGGGTGACGACTTCGAGCACTTCGGACTGCACGTATCGCCAGATCTCGACACCCTGCTCTATACCCTGGCCGGAATCAACAACCCGACGACCGGCTGGGGGCGAGATGCCGACACTTGGTCATTCATGGAGGCGCTAGAGGAAATTGGTGGCGCCACGTGGTTTCGACTCGGTGACAAAGACTTGGCGCTGAACGTGCTCAGGACCCATACGCTTCGATCGGGAACGACGCTGAGTAAGTTTACGGCCGACATGACCAAACGCTGGGGAATCGCCAGTCGTATCATCCCGATGAGCAATGAGACGGTCAGGACGGTCATCGAGACCGAGCTCGGACCGTTGGACTTTCAGGACTACTTCGTGCGCCGGCGATGCGAACCCGTGGCGCAGTCGATTCAGTTTCGGGGAGCATCGGATGCTGCGCCCGGGGCGGAGTTGCAAGAGATAATGACCGGCGGCTCATTAGCGGCGGTCATCATTTGCCCGTCGAATCCCTACCTTAGTATCGACCCGATCTTATCCGTCCCTGGTATCCGCGATGCGCTGCGGCGATGTGGAGCACCTGTGGTTGCGGTCTCACCAGTCGTGTCGGGTGATTCGCTGAAGGGACCCACCGCCAAGATCATGAACGAACTTGGCATCATCTGTTCCGCCACCGCGATAGCGCAGCACTATCGTGGGTTAATCAATGGCCTGCTCATTGACACCGATGACGCATCGCTCGAGGCGGACATCGCGAATTTAGGTATTGCGGTGAAACTTTCCAATATCGTGATGCGAAGTGCAGAGGATCGCTGCACACTGGCGAAAACGGTGGTGCAGTTCGCCGGTGAGCTTGGGTGCCGGGTCAAATAGGTTCGCAAAAAAGAGACTCAACCATCGTTGTTGTAGAACTGCTACCCAGCAATTCTAAAACAACAAGAGACAGTAAAAACTAAATCATAGTCGGAAAAACCTACTATCCACTAGACTGTCTTCGCAGTAGGTAATGCGGTCGGCAAAGCGGGGGAATACCAGAGGACGAGCTGGCCCACGTGGTAAGCGCGGAGCTTTACGATTTCTCAGGAAATTTTTCTTCATGCACCGTTGGGTCGTAGAGCTCATTGAATTCAGTGGGTAACCACGCTCCAGTGTCTCGCCACCATTGTTCTAATTCCGCATGCAGTTCGTTGGTCCGATCTGGCATGACCAGTGAGAGATCATGAGCTTCGCTCAGGTCATCAGCGAGATTGTAGAGTTCGTTGCGTCCATCTTCAAAGAACGTAATCAGTTTGTAATTGCCCCGCCGAACAGCGCTGGCCGGTGTTGTTCGCCAAGGCCCCATGACACTCGCGTCTGCCTCCAAATAAGCTGGAAAGTGCCAGAACAGGTCGCGCTGGACCAACGTCTCTGACCCTCTGAGCACCGGGAGAAGGCTCACACCATCGAGTGCCTGGCCTTCAGACGACGGGGTACCAGTTATGTCCAACAGAGTGGGAAACAAATCCAAGCCGATTACTGGCTCATCGGACACTGTGTTTGCCGGCACAACAGTTGGCCAACGAACAACCAATGGCACTCGAATGCCCCCTTCGTAAAGCATCCCTTTCGAGCCACGTAAGGGTGCCATTGACGTCACCGGACCAAAGCCTCCATTGTCAGAAAAAAAGATCACGATTGTGCGATCAGCTAGTGCAAGGTCTGCTAACACCTTTAGAATGCGCCCCACACTCTCGTCGATACTGTGAATCATTGCCGCATAAGTGGGATTATCCTGTCCATCCGTCCCGCCTTTCTCAATGTAATGCTGGACAAGCGTCGATTCACCCTGAATGGGAGTGTGGACACCATAATGTGACAGGTAGAGAAAGAACGGTGCCTCACGATGCTTTCTAATAAAATCAATCGCTTCATCCGTGAGTCGGTCCGTGAGGTACTCATCCACCTCTCCATCGCTCAGGTCTGGTAGAACTCGACCATCTCGCATGTAGGGATAGAAATAACTTGGTGGACTTCCAAACTGATCTCCAGCTAGTGTCCAATCGAAACCCTGGTTGTCAGGAAGAAATTCGGAACCACCGAGATGCCACTTGCCGACGTGACCTGACACATACCCACTCGCGTTCAACGCCTCAGGTATCGTAATAGTTTCAAGAGCTAGTTCAGTTTGGTTAACTACCGGCACGAGTTGACGAAGCTTCGGGTCACCTCGCTCGGACGTGCCCACCGTGTAGACTCCGTGTCGTGGTTGGTATTGTCCTGATAACAGACTCGCTCGCGCCGGAGCGCAATTGGGCGCGTTTGAATAAGCGTTTGTAAAACGCATGCCTTCGCGTGCTAGTGCATCAATGTGTGGGGTCTCGTAGTATTGACTGCCCATCACACCGAGGTCACGCCACCCGAGGTCGTCTACATAGATGAGTACAACGTTAGGAGATTGGGCCGCCTGGCACCCTAATGGAAAAACGCCCAGTATAAGTAGGAGTCCTACCGTGCTAACTTGCCACCACCGCATCATAACGCCCAAGGTTTTAGAACTTACGAATTTCTAGCTCACTTCAAGCTTCCACAACGCCAAGCGGTGCATAGCGCCTCCACTGGCCTCTCGTGAAATCCGGAAACTGCATTGGCTGACTGCCCTCACTGACCGAACGCTCAGACAATTCCGAGACAGCACTGAGAGCCGCAGCATCGTATACATTCATGTCAGTAGGTAATCCTTCACGTAGACACTTGATTAATCGATAATCTTCCAGAAAATCCATGCCGCCATGGCCAGCTCCCCGCGAACGACCACCAATGGCGGCCCAGAGTGGATGATCGAATTCTTCAAGATACCGGTCAGCAGCATCCCATTGGTGCTGGGTACTGCGTCCTTCGAGGTAAACACGATTCGGATACCCCTGAAAAATGCCTTTCGTGCCCTGGACGAGATTAATCCGGCTGTACGGCCGAGGTAAATTAGTGTCATGGCTAAGGAAGATCGTCCGTCCATTGACAGTATGAATAAGACTAGTATTCACATCACCGAGAGCATATTTCTCCTGGCGTTCGACCGCATCGGCTGGAAAATGGTCAGCAGCGTAGAGTTGCAATCCCCGCGAGTTACTACTCATTGACACAAGATAATCGAACTGATCTCCGCGATTAATATTCATACAGTTCGCAATTGGGCCAAGGCCGTGCGTAGGATAGAGGTTGCCATTTCGCGCGACCGAATGCGCACGCCGCCAAAGACCTTCATTGGCATGTTCGAACTTTACCGCTCGTAAGTCATGCAGGTAACCACACTCACCATGTAACAGTTCACCGAAGAGCCCGTGGCGCGCCATGTTAAAGACCATCATTTCGATGCGACCGTAATTGACGTTTTCCATCATCACACAGTGTTTTTTTGTACGCTCAGCAGTTTCGACCAATTGCCAGCAGTCCTCAATAGTTACAGCAGCCGGCACCTCGGTGGCGGCGTGTTTATCGCTGGTCATGGCAGCGACGCAAACGGGTACATGCCAACCCCAAGGCGTAGCCGTAAACACAAGGTCAAGTTCTTCTTCTTGACACATCCGCTCGAAATCAAACTCTCCTCGAGAGTACCCCCGCGGTCTTGGCTGGCCTGCCGCTTCAACCCAGTCCTGCACTCTGGTTACCTTGTCTTCAACGATGTCGCATATTGCTGAGAGTCGAACGCCTTCAATCCGAAGAAGATTCCGACAATGCGAAGAGCCTTGAAGGCCTACTCCAACAAAACCAATCCTCACAACATCGATCGGAGGCGCGGCCAACAACTCATTCGGCGCCGACTCAAGGTGTGGTTGCTGAGATGCGGTCACGCGGGGCTCAACGAGTGAAGTCCCAAGACTCAGTGCTCCAAGTCCCATAAACGTGCGGCGATCGAACCGTGTCACCATATTGGCTCCTTTGTCACATTAGCCGAAGCATACAAGCCGACCTCTTGGCCACGCCAAAATAATAATAGTCAAATCCACCAGTCGAACAATCCCAATCTCTAGAGTGAAAATTCGTACAACTGGATTGCAATGAAACATGTAGAATAAATCCCCCGTTACACCTAATTGGATGGAATCGCATTTGAGACACACCGTACAACAATCTTGGCTTACGGTCATATATTGTTTCTTTGTCATCCTGCTAGTAACGGCCTGCAAGCCACAAGATACAGGCAGGCAGGCAGGAGCAACCCGGTGGATTTCAGTCGCCACTGGTGGCACTGGAGGTGTCTACTACCCATACGGCGGTGGCATAGCGAAAGTGATCAGTGACAACCTGAACGGAGTGGAAGCAACCGCCGAGGTTACTGCCGGCACAGTCGATAACCTCAAATTTATCGCTAACCGATCAGCAGACATTGCCTTCGCTCTCGCTGATTCCGTTGACGACGCGGCGAGGAATCGCGGGGCTTTTAGTGACTTTGGTACGGTACCCATGCGAGCACTGGCAGTTTTGTACGATAATTACAATCACCTGGTCTCATTAGCCAGTAATGGAATCGAAACCGTCGCAGATCTGCGGGGACGAGTCATCTCAACGGGTGCGCCGGGTAGCGGAACTGAAGTAAGCGCATTCCGTATTCTTCAAGCGTCTGGTCTCGATCCAGAGATGGATATTCGTAAACAGAGTCTCGGAGTAGCTCAATCAGTCGATGCCCTCAAAGATAACAAGATCGATGCCTTCTTCTTCAGTGGTGGAATTCCGACTGGAGCTGTGCTTGATCTCGCCTCGACAGTAGGTCGAACAATCAAGGTGATACCAAATGGAGAAACGCTAGCGACACTTCAGGAGCAATACGGCTCGCTTGTGTACCATAGCTTGTCCATTCCCGTTTCAACGTATCCAGGCATGAACAATCTCGTGAACGTAGTAGCCGTGTCGAACATCCTAGTCGTCCATCCAGCGATGGATGAAACACTGGCCTACGCTATTACGCAGATCCTCTTCGAACAGCGCGATGAACTCGCCAACATTCACCCCATGGCCGAGCTTTTGACGCTTGAAACTGCCACCGGTGGGTCACCCATTCCATTCCACGATGGCGCCATCCGCTACTATCGCGAGCACGAGGCATGGGTCAATCCCCAGCAGTAAAAACGGACCGGCCTTTTCTTCGTTTCTGCAAAACAACAGAAAAGCAGCCGACACCGTAGAATAAGCTCTTGATGTCTGGCGACAACCTCCGGAATCCGGAACAGGAATTGACGCTTGAGATAACAGAGGCTTCCCTCGATTTTCGGAAGAACCCAAAAGATGCAGTTTCGACTCGAACGTTAACCGGTTCAATTGACCTCATCGTCACTACATTGGCGATGGGCTTGTCACTCTATGCCCTATACTGGGTCGTCGGCATCATCCAGCCACAGATTTATCGCGTTAGCTTTCTTCTGACCACGCTGGTGCTGATTTTTCTTATTTTTCCTGCACACGCTAGGTGGCAAGCGCGAATCACATGGTCGGACTGGCTGTTATCCTCTGCAGCATTCGTCGCCCTCGTGTGGCCGATTATCGACTTTGACCGTTTTGTGTATCGAGCCGCTACCCCAACGAATACTGACTTAACACTCGGCATCATCACCACCTTGTTGGTCCTGGAAGCGACGCGTAGAACCGTCGGTCCGATTTTACCGGTCACGGCTGTATTTTTTCTCCTGTATGCCTACCTTGGACCATTCTTGGAATTAATTGGTCTTGAGTTAATTGCACATCGAGGCTATGACGTTGCTCGGCTCATCGGCACACTTTATATGACACTGGAAGGCATCTTCGGTGTGCCTCTGAACGTAACTGCAACATTCATTATTCTATTCACAGTCTTCGGTGCCGTTCTTGCACACTCGGGCGCGGGTCAGTTCTTCATTACTTGGACAATGGCGGCGTTCGGCCGATCGAATAGTGGAGCTGGTACGGGTCGAACCGTCACACTGTCGGGATTCTTATTAGGCACTGTTTCCGGGAGCGGTGTTGCAACCACCGTAACACTTGGGTCGATTGCGTGGCCGTTACTGAAAAGAGCCGGGTTCTCAGCAGAAGTAAGCGGCGGCATTCTTTCAGCGAGCGGCATCGGAGCCATTATGGCGCCGCCGACCATGGGTGCAGCAGCCTTCCTAATCGCTGAGTTCCTACAGATCACCTATTTGCAGGTCATCGTGATGGCGATAGTGCCAGCGTGTTTATATTACCTGTCCATTGTCTTGATGATCGAAGCCGACGCCCGACGACTGAAAACCAAAGCCGTCAACATGGCGGTGCCATCTGTTGGCAAACTTACGCGACAGTCGGGATATCAATTCCTCCCTCTTTTGGCGATAGTCATTTTTCTACTGAGTGGCATGACGCCATTTCGAGCTGTGTTTCTGTCAACAATGCTAGCAATCGGCCTTAGCTTCATTCAACGCGAGAATGCCTTGACACCAAAACGGCTCATCGCCGCACTAGAAGCAGGAGGTCGAGGAGTGTTACCAATCGCAGCCACAACTGCAACAGCAGGCATTATCGTTGGAGTTGTCACGTTAACTGGTCTTGGACTCAAGATCGCAGGCATTATTGTCGCAATCGCTGATGGGAGTGTCTTCTTAACAGTCATTTATTCAGCCGTTGCGGTCTGGATGCTTGGATTGGCTGTGCCAGTTACTGCTTCCTACATTATTGCCGCTGTTATGATCGCCCCGGCACTTACCCTCGTCGGGGTGCCAGTCTTTGCCGCACACATGTTCATTTTTTATTACGCGGTACTCTCTGAAGTGAGTCCTCCCACTGCACTCTCACCATTTGCAGCCGCAGCAATCACAGGTGGTAATCCATTCAAGACAATGATGTTGACCTGGAAGTACACCCTTCCAGCATTTCTAGTACCGTTTGCCTTCACGTTGAGCCCTGAGGGAACTGGGGTGTTACTCCAAGCACCAGTTACACACATCATCCGTACGGTCGGCACTGCAGTGATTGGCGTCAGTGCACTGGCGATGGGACTTGGTGGTTGGCTGGTACGGCCAACTACCATGGTTGAACGGGTTATGGCAGTAGCTGGAGGTCTGCTACTCTTTTACGCAACGACTGTGACGGATATCATCGGATTGTCCTTCTTTGGAGCAGCTATCACGCTGCATCTTTTTCGAAAAAACTGAGACGTTATCATGCACTTATACCTGAAGATCGCATTTGTTACTGCCTTTGTTCTCATTACTGAGCCGCTCGTCGCGCAACGGTTGGTACCGGCACAACCAGAAATAGTAGGCATGTCATCCGAGCGACTCGAACGACTGACAGAGACATTACAGGATTATGTCGATGACAACCGGCTTGCTGGTGCTGTCGCCCTAGTTGTACGGCGCGGAAAGATCGCTTATTTGGAGGCTATCGGTTTTCGAGACAAGGAAACGGATGCACCAATGTTGACTGATACGATTTTTCGAATCGCATCGCAAACAAAAGCCCTAGTCAGTGTCGGCGTGATGATACTTCAGGAAGAAGGTGAACTCCTCATCACCGATTCAGTTGGAAAATATCTTCCAGAATTCATGCACACTACCGTGGCGGAGCTCAACGACCGGGAAAGCTACAGCGTGGTAGCTGCAAATAGGCCGATCACCATCCAAGATCTCCTGACTCATACGGCTGGTATCAGTTACGGTAGCGGGCCAGCCGCTAGGGAATGGGAAGAAGCCGCAATCACGGGTTGGTACTTCGCGAACCGTAGCGAATCAGTTAGTGAAGTGATGAATAGGCTTGCCAAACTTCCTTTCGATGCTCATCCTGGCGAGCAGTGGATCTACGGCTATAACACTGACATCCTCGGTGTGTTGATCGAGCAAATTAGCGGTCAGACGCTGGCTGACTTTCTCAACGAGCGTCTATTTCAGCCACTGCAACTTCAAGATAGTCACTTTTTCCTTCCACCAGAAAAGATCGATCGTCTGGCGACGGTCTATTCCTCAACCGATGACGGGAGTGTTGATCGCGCACCAGGGCCTGGGCATAAAGCAGCAATTCCTAATTATGGGTACAGGTGTGTTGAGTGTGCGAATCAAGGTTCGTACATAAATGGCCCACGTAAGAGCTTCTCAGGTGGTGCGGGACTTCTTTCAACGGCTACTGATTACGCCACATTTCTGCAGATGCTACTGAATGGTGGCGCTCTTCAGGGCAAGCGGATCTTGACACGCAAGACTGTCGAATTAATGACTGTCGATCACACTGGAGATATTGCGTACCAGCCAGGTCAAGGTTTCGGACTTGGGTTCTCGATCATGCAAGACCCTGCCGCAACTGGACTTCCCTCTTCGGTTGGTGAATATGGTTGGGGGGGTGCCTATCATTCGACCTATTGGGTTGACCCAGTAGAAGAACTGGTTGTCGTGTACATGACGCAATTGATTCCAGCGATAGACATTGACGACCACGGCAAGCTACGCACACTTATCTATCAGTCAATTATCGACTAACACCATTATGAAAAAGTTGCGCATCCTCGGATTGATGCATGATTACCTGGTTCCACCAACGGACACGTCAGGATTCGACTTGGCGACCGTGGAGTGGAAAACCGAATTTGATGTGATGTCAACACTGATTGACATGGGACACGACGTCTACCAACTCGGAATTAATGATGAACTCGGGAAGATTCAAGAGGCCATCAACAAACAGCGTCCTCATATCGCATTCAACTTGCTTGAAGCTTTTAATGAAATTAGCTCCTTCGATCAGAACCTCGTGGCATACCTTGAACTTCTGCGTGTGCCATACACTGGCTGCAATTCAAGAGGCTTACTGCTCTCTCGAGACAAAGCATTATCCAAGAAACTACTCGCGTACCATAAGATTCCTATTCCAGATTTTACTGTGTGTCGGATCGGTCAAACGGTCCGCCGTCCAATAAATATCCAATTCCCGCTCATTGTAAAATCACTGACGCAAGACGCTTCCATTGGGATATCTCAGGCTTCCGTCGTACACGACCACGACAAACTTCGAGAGCGGATCAAATTTATCCACAACCACATTGGAACAGATGCGATCATTGAACGCTACATTGAAGGACGGGAACTCTACGTTGGAATTCTTGGGAATAAGCGCTTAACAACTTTTCCAATTTGGGAGTTAAAGTTGTCAAAAATGCCTGACTCCATGCATCGGATCGCAACTGACCGCGTCAAATGGAATTCCAAATATCAACGAAAGCATGGAATCGATGCGGGCGCCGCCAACAACATCTCTCCTGCCCTTACCACGACAATCCAGCAAGTTTGCCGGCGAGTATACCGAACGCTTGACCTGAGCGGCTATGCAAGGATCGACCTGCGACTCGATAATGAAAACCGCTTTTATGTGCTTGAGGCGAACCCAAACCCTCAAATCTCGTGGGGGGAGGATTTTGCTGAATCGGCAGAATTTGGTGGCTTGCCGTACGAAGCATTACTCCAGCGAATACTCAACAATGGGCTCGCCTGGAAACCGGACTATAGAGGGTAAGAGCTCAGAGCCCTCGACGAATCTAGGTGGATCGTCTCTCTAAAAAATTCGGCTGACGAGCTCTCCAATCACGTAACCAACAGCGGCAACTCCGATTCCAACAACGAACATATCCCGTCCGCTGACCCAGATGCCCCGACCTGTAAAAAGACTTCGTGCGGCACCTACAGCAAAATGGGCTGACATCGAAGCTGTCAAGGAAACCCATATGGCCGACTCCATTGGTAGTATGAGAAACGGGACAATGGGAATGAAGGCACCAACGGCAGTTGCACTTCCGGTCACCCAACCATCGGCAAGCGGAGCCAAGTCTGCCGCTTTAAGGTTTAGTTCTTCACGCACTTTCGTCTCAAGTGCTCCTGCAGGTTCCTTCATAATGAGACGTGCGATTTCTCTTGCGGTGTCAATAGGTAAACCCTTGGCTTCGTAAATGAGCGCAAGCTCTTCTTGTTCAATGTCCGGCATCAACTCCAGTTCATGCCGCTCCATTTCAACCTGGTGTGCGTAAACTTCCGCTTCACTCTTGGCCGCTAAATAGCCACTTGCCCCCATCGAAAGCGCGTCGGCAATCGCCCCGGCAATACCGGTTATCATCACCACTCTTGGCTCAACACTCGCACCAATTACGCCAGCGACTAAACCAAAATTTGCTGTTAGACCATCATTAAAACCGTAGACAACACAACGAAGATAACCACTGACGGCTCCTCCGTGCCATGGTTCACTATCACGCCCGAGCAGGACTGAAAGTTCACGAGCATGCTCGGCAGTTTCAGCGGCAATTCGAAATGCTTCCTCGTGCAAACGCGCCGGCCCTGCACCGGACGCGAGCTGTAAATATACATTCACTTCCCGACCTTCTTCGGCCAAGATCATCGGCAGTACCGTATTCACACCGAATCGACGCGCAGTCCA
>Ga0209019_1000549_pt1 | contig 19045 bp, 20 predicted proteins | sample METZYME_3_300m_FD_187549 | JGI IMG/M metagenome (GOLD analysis project Ga0209019, IMG submission 187549) | Marine microbial communities from oxygen minimum zone in mesopelagic equatorial Pacific - METZYME_3_300m (SPAdes) (version 2) | ecosystem: Environmental > Aquatic > Marine > Oceanic... | reverse complement strand
CATCACGCAGATCGCCGACGTGTTTGATGCCAACGACATCGACCTTGGCTTCGAGACCGGACAGGAAACCGCCGACACACTGCGGTTGTTTCTCGAGAAGCTCAACCGACCAAGTGTCGGCGTCAACTTCGACCCGGCGAACATGATCCTGTATGGCAAGGGCGATCCGATTGACGCACTCGAGACACTCGCGCCGTTCCTCAAGCAGTGCCACATCAAGGACGCCACGATAACCAGAGAGCCCGGCACATGGGGCACGGAAGTCACCGTCGGCACCGGCGAGGTCGATTGGCCGGCGTTCTTCTCGACCCTGGCCAAGGTCGATTTCGAGGGCCACTGCTGCATCGAACGCGAAGCCGACAAGCAGCGCGTGGCGGACATCCGCACCGCCCGCGAATTCGTCACCCAACTTTAACAACATGGCCAGCGACAACATCAACATCGGCATCGTCGGGCTTGGCTTCATGGCCGCAATGCATATCCGCGCCTACCGCCAGGTGGAAGGCGTGACGATCGGCGCGATCTGCGACCTCGATCCCGAACGACTCAAGGGTGACTTCACCAACGTGCTTGGCAACATTGACTCCGGCGACCCGGTCAAGCTCGATATGAGCCAAGTCAAGGCGTATCAGGATTTCAACGAACTCCTAGCCGACGAGTCGATCGATGTCATCGACATCTGCACACCCACGCGCACGCACCTGCGCATGGCCAAGCCGGCACTCGCCTCGGGCAAACATGTCATCTGCGAAAAACCGCTCGCCCGAACCGTCGCCGAGGCCAGGGAGATCGCCGAGGCTGCCACACAGGCCAAGGGCCATTTCATGGTCGCCATGTGCCTGCGTTTTTGGCCCCAGTGGGCGTGGGTCAAGGAGGCGGTCGATAGTGGCCGCTACGGCAAGGTGCAGGCCGCGCATTTTCAGCGAATCGCAGAGCCGCCGGCCTGGGGGCAGGCGATCTACTTCGACGGCGCTACGTCCGGCGGCGCGCTGTTCGACCTGCACGTACACGACACCGACTTCGTGCAACACGTCTTCGGCAGGCCGAAGTCGGTTTACTCGACCGGCTTCACCAAGGTCAGCGGGGCGATCGATCATGTGCTGACGCAGTACGAGGTCGATTGCGGCGCCAAGGTCAGTGCCGAGGGAAGCTGGGCGATGACGCCCGGCTGGGGCTTCAACATGTCGTACCGCGTCATCTTCGAGCGGGCCACCGCCGACTACGATATCGGCCGAGAAGACGAGCCGCTGCGTCTGTTCGAAGAGGGCAAGAAAAAGCAGGTAATCAAGTGCGAAGGCACCGATGGTTACGCCGGCGAATTGGCCCACTTCATCGACAGTATTCGCTCCGACCAAACGCCCAGCGTCTCTGCGGTTGACGGTCTCAGCACGGTGGAAATTTGCGCCGCCGAGGAGGAATCTGCCCAAACCAGCCAATCTGTAAAACTCGATTAATCCCGCTTGAGCAATCGCGGCGTAGTTTCAAGTTTTTAGGCCTTCTACCTTGGATTTGGAAATTTCTTGTAGCCTAAGCACGCTTTGGCACAGCGCAACTCCGCCAGTCAAGGAAGTAACACTTTAATGGTGCAAACCCGGTTTGTGGGATAAAATGGGCATTTACTTTAAAAAGCCCTTGGCTTTTAACTTTTTCTTGGTAGTCTGCCTGCCCTTTTTTATGAAGGCAGACTTACATCCGGAATATGTGGAATCGACGATTCGTTGCGCTTGCGGCAATGAAATCAAGACCCGATCCACCAAGCCCACCATGCTTATCGGCATTTGCAACGAGTGCCATCCGTTCTACACCGGCCAACAGAAATTTGTTGATACCGCCGGTCGTGTTGACAAGTTCCAGCAGCGCTTGGCCAAGACCAAGGCCGCCCGCGAGGCTGCCAAAGAGAGCGCCGACAAGAAGCGCAAAAAGAAGAGCCTATAGCCAGCTTTCAGCAGTTCGCCCGCGGCAGTGAAACGGTTTTCGCCCGCGGGTGTTCTCTGTCTTTGGAGCGTGAATCTTCTACCCCATATAGAGCAGTTCTGCAAACGCCGGGACGAACTGGAAAGCGCCCTGAGCACCCCCGATGTGGCCAGTGACAACAAGCAGTTTCTCGAGTTAACCCGCGAATACTCGCAAATGAAAAAACTGGCCGAGTTGGGCGAACGCTACCTCAAGCTGCTCGCCGACATCAATGCCAGCAGGCAACTGATCCAGGCCGAGCCGGCCGACTCTGAGCTGGCAGAGCTAGCGCGGGAGGAATTGCCGGGGCTCGAGGCGGAACAGGCCGGGCTCGGACTCGAGTTGCAATACGGCATCATCCCGCCGAACCCGTCTGACTCGCGCGACACGATCGTTGAGATTCGCGCCGGTGCCGGCGGTGCGGAGTCGGCTCTGTTCTGCGCCGACCTACACCGCATGTACGCCCGTTACGCCGAGTCGCAGGGCTGGAAGGTCCAGTCGATGGATGCCAGCGTGTCCGACCTAGGCGGCTTCAAGGAGGTCATTTTCGGGATCAAGGGACAGGACGTTTTCAAGAAGCTCAAGTTCGAAAGCGGTGTCCATCGGGTGCAACGCGTGCCGGCCACCGAGACGCAAGGCCGCGTGCATACTAGTACCGTCACCGTCGCCGTGTTGCCTGAGGCGGAGGATGTCGATATCGACATCAGGCCTGACGATTTGGAAATCAACGTATGCCGCGCCTCCGGACCCGGGGGACAGGGGGTGAACACCACCGACTCAGCGGTGCAGATTCAGCACAAGCCAAGCGGCATGATCGTCCGATGCATGGACGGTCGCTCACAGCAGAAAAACAAGGAGCAGGCGATGAAGGTGCTCCGGTCGCGTTTACTGGAACAGAAGATCGCCGAGGAACACGCCAAGTACGCCGCCGAGCGCAAATCACAGATCGGCACCGGCGAACGCAACGAGCGTATTCGCACCTACAATTTTTCGCAGAATCGTGTGACTGATCACCGCATCGATCTCACGCTGTACAACCTGCCGACGTTCATCGAGGGCCAGATCGATGAGGTCGTCTCGGCCCTGCTCGCCAACGACCTCAAGGAACGCCTGGCCGCCCTCGAGTGAGAGCTTTATTGATGCAACCCGAAGGACTTATTTTTGACTGCGACGGTACGATCGTCGACACCATGCCGATCCACTACGCGGCCTGGTGCTCCACCACGGCCAAGCACGGCCTCGTGTTTCCCGAGGAACGTTTTTACGCGCTTGGCGGCGTCTCACCGTTCGAGGTGCTGCGGATGCTCTCCGAGGAACAAGGCGTCGAGATTGATTCCGACGCGGTGACATACCAAAAGGAGGCCAAGTACATGGAACTGATCGGCAACGCCAAGGAGATTCCCGAGGTCATGCAGATCGTCCGCGACAACCATGGCAAACTCCCGATGGCGGTGGCCTCCGGCGGCACGCACGAAACTGTCGAGGGCATCCTGCAACAATGCGGCATCCGGCACTACTTTGACGCCATCGTTACCAGCCAGGATGTTGATAATCCCAAGCCGGCGCCGGACACTTTTCTGGAGGCTGCGAGTCGAATCAATGTTGCACCAGAAAAGTGCCGGGCGTATGAAGACGCGGACATGGGCATAAAGGCGATCCTCGCCGCGGGCATGCAGGCGATCGACGTTCGCGAAATGCTCGATGCAGCCAGCAGCTCAACAAGCGCTTGGCCAAGCGACCCAACGAACCAATGAAAGGACTCCCCGGCTTTCGCGATTTTTACCCGGAACCGATTCCCACCGCGGACTCGTGGAGCATGGATCTTCGCCGGTACATTTTCGACACCTGGCGCGGCACCGCCGAGCGCTACGGCTTCCGCGAATACGACGGGCCGCCGATCGAGGAACTCGGTCTGTACACGAAGAAGAGCGGCGATGAAATCGTCGGGCAACTGTATAACTTCACCGACAAGGGCGACCGCGACATCTCGCTGCGACCGGAGATGACCCCCACCCTCGCGAGGATGGCGGCTTCGCACACGCGCAACTACAAAAAGCCGATCAAGTGGTTCTCCATCCCACAGCTCTTCCGCTACGAGCGCCAGCAGAAAGGCCGACTGCGCGAGCACTTCCAGCTCAACGCCGACATCATCGGCGAGGAAAACCAGGCCGCAGACGCAGAACTGATCACCCTGCTCATCGACACCCTGCGCGACCTCAAGCTGACGAGCGACGACTTCGTCGTGCGCCTCAGCAGCCGCCGCGCCTGGCAGGATTTTTTTGAAAATGGTGACGGGCAGGAAAAAGACGCTTACGACTTTTACCAGATCATCGACAAACTCGACCGCGAAGACCCGGCCGTCTCCGGCGAAAAACTGGCCAAGCTCGGTTTCTCCATCGATCAGATAAACGACTTCATCGGGAGCGGCCAAGCGACCGACGAACTCGCCGCCATCATCGGCAACATCGAGGCACGGGGGCTGGGCAACTTTATCAAGATCGACTATCGAATCATCCGCGGCTTGGCCTACTACACCGGGCCGGTTTACGAGGCGTTCGACAAGCGAGGTAAATTCCGCGCCATTGCCGGCGGTGGCCGCTACGACCATTTGGTCAAGCTCGTCTCCGGCGGCAGAACCGACCTGCCCGCGCTCGGCTTCGGCATGGGAGACGTGGTGTTGGCCGAGTTATTGAAAGAGCGCGGCCTGGTGCCCGCACTTGGCCAAGCGCTCGACGCCTTCGTGCAGATCGCCGACGAGTCGCTGCGCGACGCCTCGCTTGGCCTTGTACAGCAGCTTCGTCAAGCCGGCCTGGCCACCGAGTATCCCCTGCTCAAGGCCAAGCAGGAAAAGCAATTCAAGCGCGCCCTTGAGCTAAAAGCCAAGTGGCTCGTCACCCTCGACAACGCCAACCAAGCCCACGTCAAAAACCTCGGAACCCGCAAGGAGCTAACCGTCCCATTGATTGACGTCGCCTCTGCTTTGCAGGACTAATCGCCTGTCGATTCTCCTCTGGACATTAGCGGGGAGAGGGGCATTATTATCCCCGTCAGCCGTTTCACCAATGAACGCCAGGGAAATACTGAAGGATCGTCAGGGGATCGTCCGATCCGTCACGCCGGATACAACGGTATTCGAGGCTATCAAGGCGATGGACAGATTCAAGGTGGGTGCGCTAATGGTGATCGATAAGGGAAAATTGGTGGGCATCATCTCTGAACGCGACTACACACGAAAAGTCGTGCTCAAGGATCGTTCCTCCAAGTCCACCAAGGCCTCGGAAATCATGACCCGCAAGGTTACCCAGGTGGATCCGGAGGCGGACATTGAAAAGTGCATGAACGTCATGGGCAACAACCGGGTTCGACACCTGCCAGTGGTTGAGAAGGGGAAAGTGCTCGGGGTGATCTCTTCAACGGATTTGCTCCTATTGACGGTTTCCCAGAAGGATCACATCATCGAGCAGCTTGAACGGTACATCGCCCCGGGCTTTTAGGCAATACCTGGCTGGGGAGCTACTTGCTGCGCTTGTCCTTGGGCGACTTGTTCTTGGGCAACTTGTTCTTTTTTTCCGGCCTGACCTTGGGTTCATACGGGGCTGTGAATGCCTCATCAAAATCGTAACCGCCCGCAAAGTCCTCCCGAGTGTCCTTCTCGGTCTTGGCTAGGAGATTGTTCTCGACAAGGTTGAAAACAATCTCGCCGAAATCCTCGGTGGCACGGATGCCCCACTCGTTGAGTAGCAGCTTGGCCATCGGCCCGTAGGTCTCGAGCGCGTATTGTCGCATGCCGCCCATCAACTCCTGCCCGCTGACGTGCCGCGGCTCTTTCGCGCCGGACATCTTGGCCATCTTGTGCTGGGTGAAGTCGAGTCCCTCGCGCACAAAGTAGTAGGCCTCCCGCGGGAAGCGATCGTCCTTCGCCAGGATCAACTCCAGCACTTCGTCGTAGTCAAACTGTTGCATCAGTTTTCAGCCCGGTCAGACGGCGGTTCTGTCTGGTTGAAGGCGCAAGATTTCACTCCCCATCCGACAAGCAGGAGGAATGCCACGGCGCAGATTGTTTTTAGCTCCTGCCGGGTGAGGAAATTCTGGGCAAAGTTTGGCTTCAAACCATTCACACCGAAACGATGTTGACCAGTTTGCCGGGAATGACGATCACTTTTTTTACGCTTTTGCCATCGGTGTGCCGCTTCACATTCCCGCTATCCAAAGCGAGCTGCTTTATAGCTGCCTCGTCTATGTCGGCCGGGATTTGGATGCGATCACGCACCTTGCCATTGACCTGCACCGCCATCTCAATGCTCGACTCGATGAGGTACTCATCATTGTGGCTTGGCCAAGGTTGATAGGCGAGGGTCGAGTCACCACCGTTGACCTTGGCGTAGAGCTCCTCGGCAATGTGTGGCGCGAACGGCGCAAGTAGTAGCAGGAAGTCGTTCATCACCGTCACTGGGCGAATGTCCCAGTTCAAGGCCTCGTTGGTAAACACCATCAGCGCGGAGATAGCGGTGTTGAAACGCAGGTGCTCCATGTCCTCGGTCACCTTTTTGATGCAGATGTGCAACACCTTAAGCTGCTCCGGCGTGGCCTCCACTTGGCCAACCGCTTCGTCCAGTTTTAGCGCGGTGAGCAGCTCCAGGCCACGGTCGGGGCTCGCCGTCAGTTGCTGCTCGAATTCCTTTTCACTTTGCTCGTCAATGAGCATTCTCCAAACCCGGCCGAGGAACCGGTAAACGCCCTCGACGCCTTTCGTGTTCCACGGCTTCACCATCTCGAGCGGACCCATGAACATTTCGTACAAGCGGAACGCGTCCGAGCCGAATTCATTGAGAATGTCGTCCGGATTGACGACGTTGCCGCGCGACTTCGACATTTTCTGGCCATCCTCGCCAAGGATCAGCCCCTGGTTGACCAGCTTGTAAAACGGCTCCGGCGTGCTCACCTGGTCAAGATCAAACAATACCTTGTGCCAAAAGCGCGCGTAAAGCAGATGCAACACCGCGTGCTCAGTGCCACCGACGTAGAGATCAACCCCCAGGGTGGCGTCGTCGTTGGCCGAGCCCATCCAGTAGCGTTCCGCCCTCTCGGCAACGAAGCGGTCGCAGTTTTGTGCATCCAGATAGCGCAGATAGTACCAGCAACTGCCAGCCCATTGCGGCATGGTGTTCGTTTCTCGCGTGATGCCTTCGCCGGCCTGGCACCAATCCCCAGCTCGGGCCAACGGCGGATCGCCGGCGCCGGTTGGCTTGAAGTCGGTGAGATCCGGTGGCGTGAGCGGTAGGTCGTGTTCGCTCAGGCCAACATGGCCGCCCTCATCCCAGACGATCGGGAACGGTTCGCCCCAGTAGCGTTGCCGGCTAAACAGCCAGTCACGCAACTTGTAATTGATCATCCCTTGGCCAAGCGCCTTTTCCTCGAGCCAAGCGGTGATCGTGCGCTTGGCCTCGGGCGTCGGCAGGCCGTCAAGCAATCCGGAATTCATCGCCGTACCAACGCCAGTGAAACCAATCGACTCTTCCCCTTCCGGCGCTTGGACGACCACCTCGATCGGTAGTTTGAATTTCTTTGCAAACTCGAGGTCACGCATGTCGTGCGCCGGCACCGCCATGATCGCCCCGGTGCCATACCCGGCCAGAACATAGTCGGCTGTCCAGATCGGCACCTGCCGTCCGTTGGCCGGATTGATCGCGTACGCCCCGGTGAACACACCGCTCTTGTCCTTGGCCAAGTCGGTGCGCTCGAGGTCGCTTTTCCTGGCCGCCTCGGCCTGATACACCTCGACTGCGGCCTTGTGCTCGACGGAAACAATCTGCCCGAGCAATCCGCTCTCTGGCGACACGACCATGTAGGTCGCGCCGAACAACGTGTCCGGCCGAGTGGTGAAGACGGCAATCTCGAGGTCGGAATCCTCGACGCGGAAAAGCACCTCAGCACCCTCCGAGCGTCCGATCCAGTTGCGCTGCATTTCCTTGAGCGAGTCGCTCCAGTCGATGCCGTCAAGATCGTCGAGCAGGCGCTGCGCGTAAGCGGTGATGCGCAGCATCCATTGGCGCATCGGCTTGCGCACCACCGGGAAACCACCGACCTCGCTCACGCCATCCTTGACCTCCTCGTTGGCCAGGACGGTGCCGAGTTCCGGACACCAGTTCACCGGCGCTTCACTCACATAGGCCAGGCGATGGTCGTCCCGCCAGGCACGGCGTTGCTCACCAGTGGTCACGTCGGGCGGATAGGCCAGCGTGTCGATCGGTTCCGCCCTGTTTTTCGCCGGGTTGAACCATGAGTCGTAAAGTTTCAGGAAAATCCACTGCGTCCAGCGAAAGTAGTCGGGGTCAGTGGTGTTCACTTCGCGGCTCCAGTCATAACTAAAGCCAAGCGAATTAATCTGTCGCTTGAAGTTGGCGACGTTCGCCTCGGTTGTGATGCGCGGGTGCTGACCGGTCTTGATGGCGTACTGCTCCGCTGGCAAACCAAACGCGTCCCAGCCCATCGGGTGCAGCACGTTGAAGCCACGCATGCGCTTGTAGCGGGCGAGAATATCGGTGGCAGTGTACCCCTCTGGATGCCCGACATGCAGCCCGGCGCCGGACGGGTACGGAAACATGTCGAGGATGTAATATTTCGGCATATCACCGGGGTTCGTGTCCGGGTGACGCTCGCGGAACGGGTGTCCGGCGGGAACGTTCTCATCAGGATTCCACGCCCGGAACGTCTCACCGCTACGCCAATGCTCCTGCCACTTAGGTTCGAAAATCTGGAACGGATATTGTCTGCGCATTCTTGCGGATGAACTGTTACAGTTGGGTTGTCGCTTGAGCCAAGCGCTTGTCTTACACCTCGAGGTTGTGATCAGTCACAGCGCCCTGCGAGGCCGACGTTACGGCGCTTGCGTACTTGGCCAGCACGCCCTTCGTGTAACGTGGCTTGGGCTTGCGCCATGCCTTGCGACGCTTGGCCAATTCCTTCGCCGACACTCCGAGCGTTAACTGCCGCCGCTCGGCGTCGATGGTGACCTCGTCCCCGCGCTTCACCAAGGCCAACGTGCCTCCCGCGTAAGCTTCCGGCGTAATGTGACCCACCACAAAACCGTGCGTCCCGCCGGAAAACCGCCCGTCGGTGATCAGCGCCACGCCGTTACCCAGGCCGGCTCCCATGATGGCGGCCGTCGGACCAAGCATCTCGCGCATGCCTGGGCCGCCTTTCGGTCCCTCGTAGCGGATGACGATGACGTCACCCTCCTTGATTTTGCCGGCGAGGATCGCCTTCATCGCCTTCTCCTCGGAGTCGAACGGTTTGGCCGTGCCGCTGAAACTCATGCCCTCCTTGCCGGTGATCTTGGCCACGCCGCCCTCCGGCGCGAGATTGCCGTACATCACCACCAAGTGGCTGTCCTTCTTGATCGGCTTGGACAGTGGTTGAACGATCTTCTGTCCCTTCCGGTACGGTTTTGCCTTGGCCAGATTCTGCGCCATCGTCCTGCCGGTGACGCTCATGCAATCGCCGTGCAGCAAGCCGGCGCGAAGCAACGTTTTCATCATCGGCTGAATGCCGCCGATGGCAACCAACTCGCTCATCAGGTAATTGCCGCTTGGCTTGAGGTCGGCCAGCACCGGCACCTTTTTTCCGATGCGCGTGAAATCGTCGATGCCCAACTTGATCTCCGCCGCATGCGCCATCGCCAGCAAATGCAGCACGGCATTCGTCGAACCTCCAAGCGCGATGACAACGGTAATCGCATTCTCGAAGGCCTTTTTCGTCATAATGTCGCGCGGTTTGATCCCAAGCTTGAGTAAATTCAGCACAGCGGCACCGGCTTCGCGGCAGTCCCTTTTCTTGGCCGGGCTGATCGCCGCCTGAGCGCTGCTACCCGGCAGACTCATGCCCATCGCCTCGATGGCGCTGGCCATGGTGTTGGCCGTGTACATGCCGCCGCAGGAGCCTGGCCCCGGAATGGCGCACGCAGTAATTTGATCAAGCCCCCTGTCCGAAAGATTGTCATTGGCGTGCGCTCCGACCGCCTCGAACACTGAAACGATGTCGAGCTTTCTGGTTTGGCCCGTGATGCAGCCCGGCAAAATCGTGCCGCCATATACGAACACCGCGGGGCGGTTCATCCGCGCGATCGAAATCATGCATCCTGGCATATTTTTGTCGCAACCGCCGATGGCGACAAAGCCGTCCATGCACTCGCAGCCGACAACCGTCTCAATCGAGTCGGCGATGACCTCGCGCGACACAAGCGAGTACTTCATCCCCTCCGTGCCCATCGAGATGCCGTCGGAGATCGTGATGGTGTTGAACACGATCGCCTTGCCGCCGGCCTTGTTCGTGCCGGCCTCAGCGACACGCGCCAACTCGTCGATGTGCATGTTGCACGGCGTGACGTTGCTCCATGTCGAGGCCACGCCGATGATCGGCTTGTCAAAGTCCGCCGTCCTGAATCCGGTGGGATAGAGCATCGCCCGGCTTGGGGCACGGTCTGGGCCATCCAGCATGACCGCAGAGTGCGGGCGCAGGTTGGGCGCGGCTTTCCTTTTCGTTGTTTTTTGGGTTGCTATCCTCTTCATCGCGAATCGACGGCCGCACAGTCTCGACAAATTACCCCCCAAAAACAAGCCACCAGACTTGATGTCAATGTTTGACAAATCAAATTCACCTGCGATCCTTGGCGTGTATGAAACTCATTTCGACTTTATTCCTCTCCATTGGCTTGGCTGGCGTTGTTTGCGCAGAGAAATCCACTCTAGATATCGCGTTGAAGGACATTGACGGCAAGAAAACCAACCTCGGCGCCCACAAGGGCAAAGTGATGCTGGTTGTCAATGTCGCCAGCAAGTGCGGCCTCACTCCGCAATATGAGCAATTACAGGCCGTCCACTCAAAGTACGCCAAAAAAGGCTTCACCGTGCTGGGCTTCCCCTGCAACCAGTTCGGCAAACAGGAACCCGGCACTTCGCTTGAAATCAAAGAATTCTGCACTGACAAATACGATGTCACCTTCCCGCTTCACTCCAAGATCGAGGTGAACGGCGACGGCGCCCACCCTCTCTACAAGCAGCTCAAGAAGGAATCAGGCGGCTCGGAAAAAATTCGCTGGAACTTCGAGAAGTTCCTGCTCGATGGCGAAGGCAAAGTGATCAAGCGCTTCTCGCCCCGCACCAAGCCAGACGCCCCCGAGGTCATCGCCGCCATCGAGACCGCGCTGAAGAAATAGCCCACCTCAAGCTTATCCAAAACCGGACTAAGGCAGCTTGAGCCAGACGGTGTTGGCGAGAACGAGTTCCAGCAGCAGCAGTGTCAGCCCAGCAATGGCGAGGTACGGGAACAACTCGTCGTAGTTGAAAAACCGCTCCACCTCCACCTCGGTTTTTTCCATCTTGTCGATCTTGTCATATATCTCCCGCAGCGTGCGCTGGCTGTCGGCTCGAAAATATTTACCTCCGGTTTGCTCGGCAATTTTTTGCAGTGTTTCCTCGTCGATGTTCACCTCAACATTGCGATAGCGCTTCCGGCCGAATACATCGGTGTACGGCATTGGCGCCACTCCGCGCGTGCCCACGCCAATGGTGTAAACCTTCACGCCCAGCAACTCGGCCGCCTCGGCAGCGGTCAGCGGTGCGACAGTACCGGCGTTGTTTTGGCCGTCGGTCATCAGGATGATGATGCGGCTCTCCGAGTCGAGATCGCGCAGGCGGTTCAGCCCAGCGCTGATCGCCGAGCCGATCGCGGTACCGTCCTCGATCGCCTGGCTACCGGCCTCGAGACGGTCGAGGTTGGTCAACAGGAATTCGTGATCGAGCGTCAGCGGCGCAGCAATGTACGCCCGTCCGGCAAAGGCCACCAGACCGATCCGATCCGCCGGCCGGTCATCGACGAATCCCTTGAGCACCTCCTTGGCCACGGCGGCACGGTTGGCCCGCTGCCCCTTCAGTTGAAAATCCTCGGCCAGCATGCTGCCAGACAAATCAAACGCCACGGCGATATCAATGCCACTGGCTCTAATTTTCTCGGTGCCTTCTCCCCACTGCGGCCGGGCCATAGCAAGCACGAACAGCAGCAGAGCCGTCCAACGCAGAAACCCCAGCAGCACCCCGGAGTTGGGCTTGGTCAGGCTCATGATGCCGCGCACGAGTTGCACGGAGGAAAACATCAGTGCCGGCCGGCCGCCAATCCAATACCGCTGTGCCCAGGCGACCAACGGCAACAGCACCAACAGCAACAACCACCAAGGGCTATCTATTCTCAAGTCACCCAGGTTCATTGCTCCACTGAGGCCTCCTCTTCGGCTTCGATTTCCTCGTGCAAGCTTGGCTGCGTCTCGCCGACTAGACGGCTGGCGGCCTCGTGTAGGCCGCGCAACTCCTGCTCGGGCAGCTCCGCCCTGGCAAACTTCACCATGTCGCACTCGCTCAGGAAGTTGGCGAGCAATTGCTTGTGTTCCCCAGCCAAGTGCCGGCTTGACTGCAGTTCAATCAAAAACTCCTCGGTCGTTCGATCCGGCGCGTGCAGTCTGAATCGCTCCTCAAGATAGACGCGAATGATGTGCGATACCTCGATACAAAACCACTCGGCCTCGTGGATCAGGTCAAGCGCACGCTGCAACCGCTCCCACGCCACAACATGCGGTGGGGGGGCTGGAGGGGGCGCCAGTTCCGCGTTGCACTTGGCCAAATGCCGGCGGATATACCAGGCGACGACCCCGGCAACGACCAGCACCGCGACGGCAAACAGCAACCACCAAACCCACTCATTGCCGGTGGGAATTTCAATCACATCCTTCAACCCGCGGATGTCCGGGATTGTCTCCGAGGCAACTGCATTGGTGACATCGGCAGGGTCCGGCAAAACCAGTGCCGCGGAGTTAGTGCTGAGAGTCGTCGGCATCAGGCAGCGAGGTGCCGGCGTTTCAGGCGCATCTCAAAAAACCGCTCAAGCGCTGTGACGTATGGCTCGTCGGTTCGAAGCTGAATCGAGTCGATGCCGGAGGCGCGGAACAACCGCTGAAGCTCCTCCTGTGCATCAGCCTGCCGCTGAGTGTAGGCTTCGCGGCGACGTTTCTCGCCGGTGTTGATCTCGACAATCTGCCCCGTCTCGGCGTCCTGCAGCACCACCCAGCCAACATCCGGCAATCCCAGCTCTCGCGGATCGGTGATCTGCACCGCAACCACGTCGTGCCGCCGATTGGCCTGCCGCAACGCCGTAGCCGAGGTCTGCGCCAGCGTCTCCGAGAGAACCACCTGTCGGCGCAGGTGCGCGTCCATCAATCTCCGGCTCGGATTTGTCTGCCCGAGAAAGTCGGACACGCAGACAGTGATCGCCTTTCGCGGCACCACGCGGCCGAGAAACTCCAGCGCGCCGTTCAGATCAGTGCCGGAGTGTTCCGGCTCAAAAAACAGAATCTCGCGGATCACCCGCAGCACGTGGATCCGGCCCTTTCGGGGTGGTACGTATTTCTCAACCTTGTCGGTGAACAGGATCAGCCCAACCTTGTCGTTGTTGCGGATGGCGGAGAAGGCCAGCACCGAGGCCAACTCGGCGGCGATCTCGCGCTTGGTTTGCTCGACCGAACCGAAGAAGCCAGAGCCGCTCAGATCCACCAGTAGCATCAGCGTCAACTCGCGCTCCTCCGAGTACACCTTAACAAACGGCTGGTTCATCCGGGCGGTAACGTTCCAGTCGATCGACCGGATCTCGTCACCGGGCGTGTACTCGCGCACCTCCTCGAAGTGCAACCCCTGCCCCTTGAACGCACTGTGGTACTGGCCCGCCAACGTCTCGGTGACAAGCCGCTTGGTGCGAATCTCGATTTGCCGGATTTTTTTGAGTATCTCCCTCGGGATCATAATGGCGCGAACGCGGGACGCAGCTTAGCCGATTCCCCCGCCGGTGTGTAGTCCCCGCTTGGCGCGAAAACCGCGAATCCCCGCGACACCCAACACCCAGCCAAGACAGGTCCAGCCGAACACGTCGCCGTGCCGGTTGTAAAACGTCTGGCCAGGCGTCTGACCAAGCAGCACATCGAACGACACAAACCCGGCCCCGTAAATGTCGCCGCTCTCCTGTCCATAAAATTGCCGCACTCGGCCAAGCGAATCGATCCAGCAGGTGAGCCCGTTGTTGGCGCAACGGACCAGCGGCACACCGTTTTCCACCGCGCGAAAGACGGCGTTGGCCGCGTGCTGCCACTGCTCCGGCCCGGTGCCAAACCAGCCGTCGTTGGTCAGGTTCACCAGCAGATCCGTCCCCGACGACACATGCTCTCGGCCTCCGTGCGGGAATGAGTCCTCGAAGCAGATCAACGGCGCGATCATGTGTCCACCCTCCTGCAGCGTGAACTGCACCGGCTCCATTCCCGCAGTGAAACTGCCGCCGATCGGTGACAGATATTTCATGAACGGAAGCGCCTTTTCGAACGGAATATACTCGCCGAAAATGACCAAACGCCGTTTGCGGTAGCTCTGCAACTGGATGTCGTCCGGCGTCAGGAAAGCGGCGGTGTTGTAAAACCGGACTTCATCTGAGCCCTCCGCCCGCTCGTGATCGTCGGTGCCGAAAAGCAGCGGTACACCACTGCTTTTCACCATACCGAACACCTCTGGCCACCGCTCCGCCGAGATTGACGCGCAGGCCTCCGGCCACACCAGTAAATCCGGCTTGGTGGCCAATGCCAATCTCGACAGCTTGAGTATCTTGGCCAGGCGCTCGTCGGCGGTGCCACCCTGCCAAATCAACTGCTGCGGAATGCTCGGCTGCACCAGCGCGACGGTCAATTTGTTTGTCGGCGATGGGACTTTGGCGACACGAAAAACTCCCGACCCACAAACCAATCCCAACGCCAACAACGGCAGTGCCACATCGACCATCCACGACCAAGGATTGGCCGGCGAGCGCCGGATTTGCAGCACGGCGAACAGCAGGCTCACCGACGCCCACACCACCAAAAACGACACACCGTACACCCCGGTCACCGACGCGATTTGAATCAGTGCGAAATTCTCGAACTGGCTGACACCGAGAAAGTTCCACGGATAGCCGCCGAGTAACCTTGCCTGCAACATTTCGAATGCCACCCAAGTGGCGGCGGCAAACAGCCCAAAGCCGAGCCGCCGAAACCACGGCCACTGCAGTTTGCCCAAGCCATCCCGCAGCGACCCGCCACAAAGCCACGCCCAAGCCGCCGGATACAGCGCCGAGTATAGGCTCAACGCCAGCCAGCCAGCGATCGCCCCGGCCATGTGTGGCATATTCAGCAGGAATCGCAGTGAAACCAGCCGGAAAACCAGCGCCGCGACAAAGGCCAGGCCGAACAAGCGCCAGCGTCTCTCCCCGGCAACGACCGCCAGCCAAGCACCTGGAACCAGCCAAGCGAAGCCAACCCAGCGCGGCTCCGGAAAAGCCAAGGCCAGTGCCAAGCCCACCAGTACCGCCAGCGGCCACCGCGCTTGGCTAAGTTGTTTTGCTCCAATCAACGGCGGGAGATTGCCCGACGACAAATGCTGAGTCGAGCGCCCGGCTTTTGGCTTGCGAATCGCCCCCGCTGCCGTCACCGTCTGCTCCACAATGCCTAGCGCAAAGACTTCCAAAAAATGGATCGCCCTCGCCCTGCTCTTCGCCACCATGGCAAGCCCGGCGTCTGCTGAGAAGATCAGTGTGCTGTTCGTCGATGGACAGAACAACCACAACTGGAAAGCCATGACGCCTTACATGAAGGCGCAAATGGAAAAGACCGAATTGTTCCAAGTCGATGTGGCTACTTCCCCGCCGCGCGCCCCACGCCCGCCAAGGAACTTGAGCGAGAGCCAAAAGGCCAAGGCGGCCGAGGCCGCCACGAAAATCCGCGAGGAGTTTCAGGCCAAGTGGGACGCCTTCCGCCCGGCATTCAAAAAATATGATGTCATCGTGAGCAACTACAACGGAGAAGACTGGCCCGAACCGGTTCAGCGCGCGTTTGAAAAATACATGAAGAACGGCGGCCGTTTCATTGTCGTCCATGCCGCAGACAACTCATTTCCGAATTGGCTCGAGTACAACAAGATGATCGGCCTCGGCGGCTGGGGTGGCCGCACCGAGAAACACGGGCCGTACGTCTACTACAGCGACGACGGCAAAATCGTCCGGAATACAGAGCCCGGCCGCGGCGGCAGCCACGGCCCGCAACACGCCTTCAAGATCGTCGTTCGAGACGGCTCCCACCCGGTCACTAAAGGGATGCCGGCCGAGTGGATGCACGCGCAGGACGAACTGTACGACTCCCTCCGCGGCCCCGCCGAAAACATGAACGTGCTGGCCACCGCTTACAGCGCCAAGAGCAAGCGACACGAGCCGATGATGATGACGATCCAATACGGCAAAGGCATCATTTTCCACACGCCGATGGGCCACGAGAACGGTAAGTCACTCCAATGCGTCGGCTTTATCACCACGATCAACCGCGCCGCTCAGTGGCTCGCCACCGGCAGCGTCACCCAGGCATTACCCGGAAAATTTCCCACTGCCGGTCGCATCTCACTGTCTGACTGATACAGGCTTTCATATGAGCGAAAACGCAAATCCAAACGCAACTATCCAGACTACAAAGGGGGAAATAACCTTAGAACTTTGGCCCGATGTCGCCCCCGGCACGGTGGAAAACTTCACCAACCTGGCCAACGACGGGTTTTACGATGGCACCTGCTTTCACCGAATCATGGCCGGATTCATGATCCAGGGCGGCGACCCACAAACCAAGGATGAGTCGCTCGAGAACCTCTGGGGCACCGGCGGTCCCGGCCATACGATCAAGGCCGAGTTCAACGATCGTCCGCATGTTCGCGGCGTCATCTCGATGGCCCGATCGGCCGATCCTGACTCCGCCGGCAGCCAATTTTTCGTCTGCCTTGGCAATGCAGACTTCCTCGACGGCAAGTACACCGGCTTTGGCCAACTGAGCGCAGGCGACAACACGCTGGGCGACATCGGCGACACACCGGTTGGCCCAAGCAGCAGCGGCGAGAACAGCAAGCCGCAGGAGCGCGTTGAGGTCATCAGCATCCGGGTGGCCTGACTTTGCCAAGCGCTGCCCCACCACCGCGCGTGAGCCACCCCGATCAAAACGCCGAATTGGCCAAGCTGCTGACCACGATGGGTTGCCCCAAGACCAAGGCCCGTGAGATGGCGGTGCAGTTGGCCAAGCGCTCCGGGCAATTGGCCAAGGAGCGAAACATCTCATGCGATGAAACCATGACACACCTGCTGAACCTCATGCGACAGGGCTGGGCAGCCAAGAAACAACCTGATGCCAATTAAAAACCCAGAACTGACTCCCTGGCCGCTGAAGGAAAGCCGCTGTGCCGGCGACTACAAGATTTTTAAGGTACGCTCGGATCGCCGCACCTCGCCACGCACCGGCGACGAGCACGAGTTTTTTGTGATCGAGTCGGTGGACTGGTGCAACATCATCGCCCTGACGCCGGATGATCAGCTGGTAATGGTTGAGCAATACCGGCAGGGAACCAACCTCATCGAATTGGAATTGCCCGGCGGAATGATCGATCCCGGCGAAGGCCCAATGGAAACGGCAGCGCGCGAGTTGCGCGAGGAAACCGGCTACGCCGGCGACATACCCGAAAGCGGAGGATTCGTATACGCCAACCCGGCGATCATGAACAACAAGGTGCACACGGTCGTCATCCGCAACGCCATCAGCCGGCACGACACCCAGCTCGACGCCGGTGAGGACCTGATCACCCGGCTCGTGCCGTTCGGGGAGATTCCGGAACTGGTCGATAACGGCACGATCGGCCACTCGCTGATGGTCGCCGCGCTCTTCCGGTTTCAGATTGCGGAAAACACCGATTAAGGGCGAAGCTCGTTTTTCTTCACCTCGAGTTCGGCCTCAAGCACCTTGCGTTCGCTGGCCAACTGCTTGTTCAACTGCTCGATCTGCTCAAACTCACCGGCCGCCTCGGCCTTTTCCATCTCACCGTTGAGAAACACCACCCTATCGGCAATCTTGGCCTCATACACCCTGCTTAGTTCGGCCAACTTCGCCTTCTGCTCATCGGTCAGCTCTTGGGTCGGGGACTCCTTCTCCAACCGTTCCATCGCTAGTTCGAATGCTGATTTCATTGCAAAATTATTGAGGAAGACGGACGAACACTTCGCCTGCCTCCACCTTGGTTTCAAAGCAGTCCACCTTTGCGCGTGGATTGGTGGTGCACTGTCCAGTCCGCAGGTCAAATGGCCAACCGTGTAACGGGCAGGACACCGTGCCGTCCTCGACAAACCCCTCGCCCAACGGCCCGCCAATGTGCGGGCAGATGCCGTCGATCGCGCACACCTCACCCTCGAGTTTGAACAGGCCAACCTCGCGATCGCCGACCGCGCGCTGGATGCCGCCGTCCTCACGCAGTTCATCCATCACGGCAACCCTCACAAATCCGTCATTCATCCGTGTCGTCCTCAGCGTGGCCTTTGTTGCGATTCTTCCGCCACGGCATGTCCGGAAACTTGCCCGGCAGCTTGAACGACTCTGCCTTGGGCTGGGCCATTTGCAGCCGGTCGCCGCCACCGGAGCTTGGGGCCGCGTCCGCGCCGGGCTGTTTCCATGAGGCGATCCTCGACTGTAGTCCGTGATGCTCGGCCGCCTCCTTGTTGCCGGTTTTCACGTAGAACAGCGAAAGATTGGTGTGAACCAACTGGTCATTGGGCCGCAGTTTCTCAGCCTTGTGCCCCTCCTGGATCGCCCGCTCGTACTGCTCCAGTCGACACAACGACATGCTGAGCGACATGCGTGCGTCGAAATGGTTTCTGTCTGCCGCGAGGATCGCATTGAAGCCGTCGACCGCTTGCTCGTACTCGCCTTTACTGAAGGCGAACGTGGCATCATCAAATTGTTCCTGCAACTCGTCCATCGAAACTAAGCGACCAGACAGAGTAACTTCGACGGCGCCATGCAGCAAGCGCTTGGCCAGGCGCAATCAAAAAAAAAAGACCCCGGCAGCAATCCGCCGGAGCCTCTCGAAAAATCGTTCGCTCGTTTATTTCTGCACCTTGGCGATGTGCTTGGCCGGGTCCTTGGTGAAGTCACCCAGGCAGTTGCCGCAGCAGAAGC
>Ga0209019_1000544_pt1 | contig 19123 bp, 16 predicted proteins | sample METZYME_3_300m_FD_187549 | JGI IMG/M metagenome (GOLD analysis project Ga0209019, IMG submission 187549) | Marine microbial communities from oxygen minimum zone in mesopelagic equatorial Pacific - METZYME_3_300m (SPAdes) (version 2) | ecosystem: Environmental > Aquatic > Marine > Oceanic... | reverse complement strand
GGCTGGCCCCAAAGGTATCTTCTGCTATCACGGCATAGCCGTCCATGGCTGCACGGTTGAACGGTGGCACGTGGGTGTCTGAATTCATGGTGCAGGCGAGGATGCGTTCGCCCGCTTCGTGGAGGGGAACGTGTTCGGTTCTCTTGAGTGGTGGAGTTGCCCCTTCTACGATGCGAAGCGCGTCGACTAACGAAATAGTCTCACGGATGGGGCGCATTTTGGCTGCAGACATCATGTGTTCGCGGTTTGGTTCTTGATTACCGGGATGCCTCTCGTACAAGGTGTCCAAGTTCCGGCAACACGAGTTTGGTCATAGCTAAACGGACAGCATGTTCAGAACCAGGCAAGGAGATGATGATCTTTTTCTGTGCTGTCCCCGCAAATGCCCGGCTTAGCATTGCCGCAGATCCAATTTCTGCGTAACTTAGCGAGCGGAACAATTCGCCAAACCCATCGACACGCTTTTCAATGAAAGCTGTAATCGCTTCGTATGATTGATCGCGAGACGAGATACCAGTGCCACCGGTTGTAATAATGGCGTCGACAGACGAGGAGCTTAGTTGCTCCGTGACCGTCGCCTGCACGAGATCTGGTTCGTCACGCACAATTTTCCGTCCACGTATGACGTGGCCTGCTTCGGTCAATAAATCGATAATCGCTTGCCCTCCCGCATCGGTCTCTTCGGTGCGGGTGTCACTAATGGTTACAACGTAACAATCCACAGTAGCGGGTGCCGCCTTACGGTGCTCAAGGTGTCCCATGAGTTAAGTATACAGGCCCAAACAATGATCAGAATGACGTCTCGGTTTGCGGCGGGACTAAATTCGATTTACCATCGGCTTCATGCTTAGCAAAGCGACTCATGTGATACGAGGATTTATTGGGCTTTTGGCTGTGATGATCCTGCCGGCACTCGCCGCTTCAGTCACTGCTCACAACGGGGACCAAGTCGACAGCACAGCTGAAACTTGGGTGAACAGGACGCTCGAGACCATGTCGCTGGATGAGCAAATCGGCCAGTTGATCATGCCGTCATTTTTTGGCACCTATACCAGTAGTGATAGTGACGTCTATGACGAACTCGTTCGTTTTGTGCGCGAGTATCATGTGGGTGGTTTTCTCGTATTTGGTGGACGTGTGCCAACCCCTGGCGTGTTGCTTAATCCAACATACGGATCTGTAATTCTCGGCCAGCCGTTAGCAGCCGCTTCGATGTTGAATCGTTTGCAAGCCGTTGCGAAGGTGCCATTGTTAAATGCGGCTGATTTTGAGGCTGGCGTAGGCTTTCGCTTGGCGGGAGCTACTGTCTTACCACGTGCGATGGCTTTTGGCGCCAGTGGAGACGAGCAGTTGTCTTACGAGGCAGGTCGGACAACAGCACTGGAAGCTCGTGCAATCGGTGTTCATCTCAATTTTGCTCCGGTCGTCGACGTTAATAACAACCCGAACAATCCAGTCATTAATACGCGCTCGTTTGGTGAGGATCCTAAAGCAGTGGGGCGCCTGGCCGCTGCCTATGTGCGGGGTCTTCATGCGGGAGGGATGCTTGCGACTCTCAAACATTTCCCAGGTCACGGCGATACCGACGTGGATTCCCACGTCGGACTACCGATCATCCGTCATCCACGTGAGCGACTTGAGCGTGTTGAGTGGCCACCGTTCCGAGACGGTGTTGCGGCCGGAGCTGACGCCATCATGACAGGACACATTGAATTCCCTGCATTGGACCCGACCGTTGGCGTGCCAGCGTCGTTGAGTCGAGAAATTGTGATGAAAGGGATCCGCGAGGGACTTGGGTTCGACGGCCTGATTTACACCGATGGAATGCAGATGGGGGCTGTTACGGCACTCATGTCATCTGGTGACGCGGCTGTTCGGGCCATTCAAGCAGGGAATGACGTGCTCGTGCACTCCGCAGATCCAGCTGAAGCCTTTGACGCCATCCGGCTGGCCGTGGAAGGTGGTGAAATCGACCCAGCGCAGGTGCGAGCTTCCGCCGCCCGCGTCCTCCGCGCGAAGGCTGCGGTGAACTTACATCGAACCCGCATGGTCGATCTCGCTGCACTCCCTGCTGCGCTTGGTGGCCGGGTTCACGCTGAAGTAGCGAATCGTGCCAGCGAACAGGCTGTCACACTGATCGCCGACGCGCGAAACCAAATTCCGTTACAGATCGCTCCGAATGCACGCGTCTTGTATTTATCAGTTCTTGATCGACCGTCTGGGTGGTTAATCGCGGCGCCGAGTCGCACGTTTGTCGCCGAACTTAAGGCTCGCTGGGCCAATGTGACAGCCATCGAGCTCTCAAATCAGACTTTGCCGGCGACTCTGGATTTGGTGCGAAGTACAGCTGGTCGCTACGATGCAATCATTGCGTCGATTTTTGTTCGCACCACTCCTCGCCCAGGCGGCATGATGCTCGCACCACCGCTCGTGTCGTTGCTGCAGGATCTAGTAACCACATCAGCAAGATACGATCAGCCATACGCTGTAACATTATTTGGAAGTCCCTATACCGCGATGGCGCTACCAGATTTGCCAGCTGTGCTTCTTACCTACGATTTCTATGATCGGGCAGAACGTACAGCTGTGAGGGCTCTTGCTGGAGAAATTCCGATTACTGGTCGACTCCCCATTGAGTTGCCAGGCCTGTTACCAGTTGGACATGGACTGATGCGTCCGTAGTCTTGCATCAGCATCAGCTGGTCACTCCAGCACCAGATGTATCAATAACCGCATGTTATACTTAGCGGTTTGAGAGTGGACCCTGTCCTGTGTGACACGGTTCCCTTAAGATTCGCGCCCTTAGCTCAGCTGGATAGAGCGTCTGGCTACGAACCAGGAGGTCGCAGGTTCGAATCCTGCAGGGCGCGCCACATGATCGTCATGCATGAAGCCTATATGCAGGCCGCGCTGGATGAAGCACACCGAGCGTCCGCACAACACGAAGTGCCAATTGGTGCGGTCGTAGTTGTCGATGGCAAGGTGGTAGGCGCTGGCTTCAATCAGCCGATTTCGACGTCCGATCCGACTGCTCATGCGGAGATAGTTGCTTTGCGAGCAAGTGCCCGCACGATCGGGAATTATCGGGTCACCGGTGGCACGCTCTATGTCACGGTCGAACCCTGCTTGATGTGTGTGGGTGCCATCATCCATGCACGCCTTGGAACGGTGGTGTATGGTGCCGCTGAGCCAAAGACCGGCGCGGTCCAGTCAACGATGCACGCTTTCGACCAGAAGGCCTTAAATCATCGTGTGACTGTGGTGAGTGGAGTGCTTGAAGAGGAGTGTGCTGAACTGCTCCAGAAGTTTTTTCGCGAACGGCGCAACAAGCATGTGGCAACTGGTTAGGTGCCTATTTACCCAGCTTGCGCGGATTGAAATGTTTTCGGAGAGGTACCGAAGTGGTCGTAACGGGGGCGCCTCGAAAGCGTCTTGTCGGGTAACCGGCACGTGGGTTCGAATCCCACCCTCTCCGCCATTCCTTCGTCCACGGGAATCCCATAAGATATTCCCATGAACCCTGAGCCGATTGACCTGTTATTTCGACCCGAAGCCCCCTCCTCGTTTCTAGAGCTTGATGAAAATCACCCTGACCCCTTCGACCCTTGCTGGGATATGCCTGAGTTCGGAGAGGTCGTCGCTTGCGTCACGACTGGCGCTAATCTCGTCCATTTTTTTGATGTCAGTGTTCGTGTGGACGTCTGGGGACTACGTGTAGGGTCGGACATTCACTACTATATTCAACACCCAATAGGTCAAGAAGCTCTACACGAACCCACTTACCGAAAGTCCGCAGCGCCGCTGACCCTCGGTGAAATGTATGACTTCCTGATGAATGCAGTGCGTCTGTTTGAAGGTAAGGACAATATGTTTGAAGATGTTAGCAGAGACCCGATGGACAGCCGTGCCGGCGTCGAAAACTTTCTGCAATTCTTCGAGGTGAGCGGCGATTACCCCGACCTTGACAGATTGGTGCGCCAGCGCTTCATCGAGCGTTGGGGATAACCAGCCCCTGTCTGTTCCCTTGCCGAGTCTTGTCGCGGCTTCAGTCGGTCTGACGAGTCTTAGAACGCGCGGATAAATCCGCCATTCGAACCGGCAAACCGTGAATTGACGACGTTGTTGTAAATTGATCCGAAGGTGTAGGTAAAGCCAACCCGTAGGCCGTATTCATAGTCGGTGGCCAATTGGCGCTGTTTTAACAGGATTTCCGCATCAGTGATGCCGCTTCTCGCAAGAAAAATTTGATCACGGATGAGGGAGGCGTCACCTCGCACGTTGAAAGAGAATCCCCGAAACAACCGGACATCAAACCGTCCGAATACCACAACCCGATACTTACTAGTGTCATTCAGAAATTGCCGATACTCCATGGTTACGCCGCTTTCACCCCAAGGTTGATTCAGGTCGAGCGAGACCATTGCACCGTGACTGGGACGTTGTTCCGTTGTTTTGTCAAAAAGGGTAATCTTGTCGTAGTCGAAGTAGGTGTATCCAAGTGAATAATTGACGGTGAACTGCTTGCGCGTGGATTCCGAATACGGGAAGAAATTGTACTCAATGGCTGGCCCTAGATGCACCGTGAGGTCTTGATTGCGATACGTCGTTGAAACAGCCGACCCTCCGACGCCGAGGCCGACGTGCTCTCCGAAACTCTTAATAAATCTTGCGGTTATAGCGTTGTTCCGGCGGATGTTGAGTAGATTGGTTTTATTGCTCAACTCGTACGAGTCTTCGTCATAATCGATCCAAATACCAAGATTAACCTTCCAATCTTCCGTGATGTGATTCGCTGTGAGGGATCCACCAAACTCCTTGGACGTTTCAGATTCTTCTAAGTCCAGTCGGGTATTCAAGCGGGCGCGGAATACCCAGAAATTCCACGGGTCATCTTCCGGCTGCGCACTCACCGCAGGACGGCCTGAAGCGTTTTCTTGTTCAACGGTGAGTTGTTCGGCCAAGGGTGTTTCGGCCGCATAGCGCATGAGACCCAGCCGGAGCATCTGCATTGATCGCATCTGGATTTCGTAATCCGTCTCATGCATGGCCTCGAAATATGTAAGTTGATCGTCAAGACCCTCGAAGGCTTCCAGCCCAATAAAAGCCATCGTATAGGCGCGACCCCCACCACCCGTCGTTTCACGGGTCACGAGCACATGGACTTGAGCGTCCTGACGATCACGCATGAAGTTCACGAAGGTTATTTCCTGGCGGAAGAAATCGTCATCGCAGACTCTCCGATCGCAGTCGAGAAAAATACGGAGCGCCTGATTGTTCCCTTCGGTAGTCGGAGCTGGCGGTTCTTGCCCGAATACGGTTGTGGAAAGTGTTAGGAAAAGCAGCGTTAGAGCGAATCGGTGACCACGTGGTCTAATCATCCGTTAAGTGGCAATCGGTGCGAGTGTGCTAAGACCCGATTATGGCGGAGAGAGTGGGATTCGAACCCACGGTAGAGTTTCCCCTACACACGCTTTCCAAGCGTGCTCCTTCAACCACTCGGACATCTCTCCATACGTTAACGATAATAATCTATAAATCGTTTATGCCTGAAAAGGCACAAAACGCGAATGAGCTTACCACAGTGATAGAACTCACGGGGCCAACTTGATCGAGTTGCATGCTGCACGCTACACTGATGGCCGTTCGTCCACATATAAGTAGACCATACTGTTACAAATGTCCTATGAAGTAATTGCCAGAAAATGGCGTCCTCGATGCTTTGAAGACGTGGTTGGGCAGCCGGGTGTGACCCAGACCCTACGGAATGCGATCGTCAGCAAACGCATTGCTCAAGCATTCGTGTTTGCAGGTCCACGAGGTGTTGGTAAAACAACGACAGCCAGGATTTTGGCGCGAGCCTTGAATTGCGAAAAAGGGCCGACGCCGGACCCGTGTGGCACATGTGCCGTCTGCGAGGAAATCCAGGCCGGTCGGGATATCGATGTCCTCGAACTTGATGCCGCGACGCACACAGGTATCGATACGGTTCGGGAAGTGATTATTGATGGCCTAGCGATCATGCCAGTTCGCGATCGCTACAAAATCTTTGTGATCGATGAGTGCCATCAATTATCCAAGAATTCATTTAACGCATTACTGAAATCCCTCGAAGAGCCGCCGCCGCATGTTGTCTTTATGATGGCAACGACTGCGCTCGACAAGATTCCAGATACCATTCTGTCCCGTTCGCAGGTGTTCGAATTTCGCACCATTGGTGCCAAGGTGATTAGTGAACAGCTTCGCAAGATTGCGTCGACGATGAAAATTCAGATCGACGAGGCAGCCATTGCGCTATTGGCGCGTGAAGCGGAAGGCAGTATGCGGGATGCACAAAGTTCGTTTGACCAGGTCATCGCGTTCGCCAATGAAAAGATTACAACCGACGAAGTGTCCGCGGTCCTTGGGTTGGTCGCCCGAGATTTACTGTTCGACGTGTTTACGGCAGTGGCCGAGGAACGCGCATCAGCGCTATTCGAGTTGGCAGGGTCTTTCGTGGAATCCGGTTGCAACCTAACGTTGGTATGTCGAGACCTCTCTCGGTTATGTCGCGATCTACTGGTCTTGGGCATTGATTCGAAGCGTATCGATGACCCAGAGATTGCTCCAGAACACGAACGCGATCAACTGCAGGCACTGCAGGCACAATTTTCTCGTGAGGATCTCATGCGTGGCTTTGAAGTTCTCGCCCGTGCGGAGTTTGAGATTCGCAGCGCTGCCCAACCTCGCTACCATTTGGAAATGGCCTTATTGCGCTGGGTGCACCTGCGCAAGTTAGTGCCCCTCACCGAACTCATGAAGGGTCTACAGGCGGGCAGGCCGGCAAGTAACCTCGTCAACGATGTTCCGCACCCGTCTCAGTCAGGACCATCTTTGCCCGCTATAAGTAAGAAGAAACCATCAAACCGACCGGCAACATCGTCCTCAAAGCGGGTACCCACAAAAAGTACAGCGAAACACGATGAGGTGGCGGCGCCAAGAGACACTGCGCCTGTCGAAGGTGGCGGGGAATCGACTGATATTAAGGATGCGCTTCTTACCGCGATCAAGAGTGCGAAGAAATTCTTTTATGGAACGGTGGTAGCACAGGCTCAACAGATCGAGGTGAGCGGCGATCGGGTCACTTTCGTTTTCTCGCCTACTCATCGGACGCTCCAGGAGCAATTTGAGCAACAACGTAGTTGGCTTGAGTCCAAAGCGACTGAGATCATGAGTCGTAAGATTGTCGTCGTCGCGAAGCAATCAGAGGTCGACCCTGACGAGAGCGCGAGTGGGGCAGAAGGGGACTCGGCGCTACAGGACACAGCTGCACAGGGCTCAGAGACGATGGACACAAGCCTTAAAAAAGAAGCTATGGCCGAGGCCGCTGTACAAGAGATGCTAGATGTGTTGCCAGCGCAGATTCGTGATGTAAAAAAATCTGAGGTATAGAAAGGCCATGAACATTCAAGAACTCATGAAGCAGGCTCAGCAAATGCAAGAACGTATGCAAAAGCAACTCGCTGAAACTCAGGTTGAGGCCACCGCTGGCGGCGGTATGGTGACGGTTGTGATGAACGGAGCGAAGCAAATAATGAAGTTAACTATCGATCCTGAAGTTGTATCGAAGGAAGATGTCGACATGCTCCAAGATCTCATCGTTGCGGCCGTGAATGACGCACAGAGAAAAGTCGACGAGACCGTCACAAATCAAATGGGTGGGCTCATGGGTGGCCTGAAGATGCCTGGGCTGATGGGATGATCGAACTCGCTCCCCTAGCGGTGTTGATCGAGCAGCTTCAACGGTTGCCAGGCATTGGTGTGAAAGGTGCGCAACGGTTGGCGTTTCACATTCTTAAACATCCACGTGATGACGTTGAGCAGTTGTGTGAGGCCCTGCGTGAGGTGAAGGATCAAATAACGTACTGTTCAATTTGCAGCAATATTACCGACGTTGAGCCATGCCGATTTTGCACCGATCCGGATCGCAACAAGCGTCTCATTTGCGTGGTGGAAGAACCCCATAATGTGTCGTCTGTTGAGAAAACAAGAGATTTTGATGGTATGTACCATGTGCTGATGGGGGCGTTATCGCCACTTCAGGGTATAGGACCTGATGACTTGAAAGTAAAGGAACTATTAGCGCGTGTTAGCGATCATCAGATCGATGAAGTGATCTTGGCTACCAATCCGAATGTTGAAGGAGAAGCAACTGCTATCTACCTCGCCAAGTTGCTTAAATCACTCGATGTCCGCGTGACACGGATTGCGATGGGCGTCCCCGTGGGTAGCGACCTGGAGTATGCAGACGAAATGACAATGCACAAGGCGCTTGAGGGAAGACGGGACTTTTGACAGACGTCCCAGGATAGAAGGTAGTGTTCTGTTGTAACCACGGAAATCAAGAATTAAGGCTTTGATTTCGCCAATCCAAAAAGGCGATTCAGGATGGTTGTGGTGGCTGGTGCTTGTACGGTGTTCATGGGATCCGCGAGTTCCTTGCGCAACCGCCGTAAGGATATTTCGTCATCGATGTCATACCAAGCCCTCAGAGTGTGTACACGTAACCCGCATCGTGCCGCCGCGGCTACAGTGTCGTCCATCGTCCACGGTGTGCTCCAGCGAATGTTTGTGAATAAATCAGGCAGTGCTTGGGTAGAGGCAGGGACTGTGAGTCCCAGCAGATAATAACCGCCGTCTTCTGCAGGGCCGATCACCATCGTGCCCGACTCTTTTAGCTGATCCAACGCTTCGGTTAGATGACTTGATGGTAGTGTTGGCAGATCGGATCCGATAATCACGACGCGCTGAAATCCCTGCTCGAACAAGGTGTGAAACAAATTGCGTTCTCGGTCTCCAAGTGTCTTACCTTGTTGCTCTAGGAATTGATCAACATGGATGCCAAGTTGATCTAGGCCGGTTGAGCCACCTTCTGGGGTGTAGGCAATGCAGGTGGATACACCGGTCAGGTTGTGGCAGGGCCGCACGCTATCCATGAGAAAGGCAGTGTAGAGATCCAGTCGATCGCGAAGGTTAGGAACCATACCAGAAAGTCTAGTCTTGATATTGTGAACATCAGCTTCGGGCGAGCGAGCCATAATCGCGATGACTGCATCGGCGGAAGATTGTTTTAGTTGCAAAGGTGACTCGTTCTTAATCGTGTCGATAAAAGTACGCATTGATAAGCCGTGGCGGGTTAGGCAGGCAATGCCGATTGCGAGCCAGAACACGAGCCGGGCTTTCCTGACGATTGCTAGGGTGACACCAACTGTTGCACCGAAGGCGAGTAGGCCGGCGAAGGCTCCCGTACCAGCCTCGTCGATGCCGATTCTGAGAGGCACAAATTTAAATAAAATGGTGATAAAACGATTCGCCGTTTCTAACAGTAGTGCGTCAAGCCAGCTTGGGGTGTCGCCCGTGATAAGCGCGAGGGCGAGCGCGACTTCAGCGACCGCAGCGATGTGGAATAGCGCATATAGCAACGTCAGAGTAATAACTCCGGTCCAACTTCTCGGATACAGATCATGTATCCGTACTTCAAATGCTTTTAGGCGCGAAAGCCACAACTCGAGCCAGTTTGTTTGTGGCAGATATCGCGCTGACCAGTTTAGGGCGGGTTCAGCGACTAGGACACGCTTCCAGAGGATGCTGTGGGTCGCGGTTAAGATGACGAGTAACCCAACAAGTGTTGCGCCACCCATGATCCACAATGCTGGTGGCGCCTCAAATTGAATCAAAGCCGCTCCAAATCCGAGCACGAACATTACTCCCACTGAAAGAGAGTAAAGGAAATTTTCCACCGCGAGAGCTGCGGTTGCTGTTCCTACCATGCTTCGATCAGCAGCGAGGAAAACCTTGGTGGGTTCACTTGCCAAGAGGCCGAGTGGTGTAATATTTCCGACCGCATCACCGGCGAGAATTGCAGGAAATGCCTGCGTAAAGGATAACCGGCGTGGCCCATTAAAGCAGTGAATCCAGCTTAATGTGCGTAGCGTGTATCTGAGTCCGGCGAGTGCAAGGATGACCGCGAATCCCCACCCTACATTGGCGATGCCCGAGTAAATATCAGTAGTGCCTGCTTGGCGCACTATGAAAATGAAGAGGCCCAGCCCTAGTAGAACGACGAGCGTGCGAAACGGCAACGTTCGTCTTAAATATGCCAAAATGTTCGAGGGAGTCATCTCAGGATGGCTGCGTTTGGTTAATCATGTAAGACGACGGTATATTTATAATCACCCAGTTTCGCTGTGCAAGACATCTGCTTGCGACTGGGTGTATTCCCCTTACATAATCTATGGCAATGTTTCCTGATACTTTCCACATGCCCGTGGCCATCATACTACTCGGCGGTGGGTTTTTGGCCTGCTTCCTTGGGTACCGGTTGTTCCGTTTTATACTCCTGGGCTACGGTTTAGTGACAGGTGCCGTCATTGTTAGTCAACTGAACTTTCCCGAAACTTGGATGGCAATTACCGCTGCCATCATCGGTGGCCTCATTGGTGCTGCACTATTCCTTGCTGTCTACTTTGTAGGAGTGGCTGTTGCAGGCGCCGGCCTTGGAGTGCTGGCTGTCCATTTAGTCTGGACCCAGCGATCAGACGATCCTCACCTTCTGGTCATTATATTGATGGCCATCGTTGGTGTCTTCACGGCACTGGTGTTTCAACGGTATGTAATTATTATCAGTACATCGTTTACGGGGGCTTGGCTCAGCCTTGTTGCGGTGCTTGCACTTTTTGGACATGTCAATGTTACGGAGGCTCTTGGCAGTCTTAAGGAATGGATGTTAGACCCACTCGAACGTATCTCGGCGGAACGTGAAGTCTTCTTCGCCTGGCTCGGTTTGAGCCTCCTTGGGGTTTTTGTGCAGTTAAGAAAGACAAGCACTGGTAAGCATAAGAAACAGAAGAAGTGAGTATCGTTTGACGGTACCTTGCGGGTTCCGTTACCATGCACACTTTAGTGCCACACACGCTTTATAATGTGTGAAGACTAAGAATTACGATCCTCAGTAGCTCAATGGTAGAGCATCCGGCTGTTAACCGGAGGGTTGCTGGTTCGAGTCCAGCCTGAGGAGCCAAATAGGCGTACATCCCATCGATGTTTTACTTGTGACAGCCAGTGAAAAACGGTTTTATTGAAAAAGGCGAGTTTTGTTTAGTCGTGTAACAAGAGGAGAATGAAGAAATGGCAGCCTATTCTTGCGAAAAATGTGGCATGAGTGTTGGAACCATGACCTGTGGGACCTGCGGGAAGGAACTTGCTCACGACACCGTGACCTTGGATGATGGAAAGTCCGTGCATGTGTCCAAGTGCCCTGATGGGCATGGAATGGTCAAGTCACCACAGTGCTGTGGCCAAGACATGGTCTGTCCGGTTTAATCTTTATCGTTCGCAACAAATTGCGTAGCAATGAATTCTTATTACGTTTTGACGGTAAGTGTTGTAGGGTCCTTCATTATTAATACAGCATCGGCCGGCTTGCGAGCGCTATAGCGGTAGCAATATCTGGAAGTGTAGTTAACGGCTCAATGACACGGGAATATTCAACACGTCAGTTGTTGCCCAGCTTCATCCTTCTGCTGCTGGGGTGCCTGTTATTTACAGGGTGTTCCAAAGCCGGGGCAAGTCCGGACCAGCCAATTGCATTTTCTCATCGGATACACGTTGAAAATCAAATCGATTGTTCCTATTGTCATGATTATTACGAAGATTATGACGTAGCTGGGATTCCTCCTGTTGCAACGTGTGTCGACTGTCATTTACTAATGTTCGAGGAAGAGCCCACTGCCGATCTTGAAAAAATATTCGAGTTCGCCGATGCCGGAACAGAAATTCCTTGGGTTCGACTTTACGAGCTTCCCAAGTACACTCATTTCAGCCACAAATGGCACGTGCGTGCGGAGCTTGAATGTCAAACTTGCCACGGTGAGATTGGCACCAGTGACCGAGCCGTGCAGCATATGGTCTATAACATGGATTGGTGTCTGACTTGCCACGAGGAACAAGCGGCCTCAGTGGATTGCGTGACGTGTCATAAATGAAACGACGAGATTTTTTAAAGACTACGGTTGTAACTGGGACGGCCGGGGTGCTCTTTGATGCTTGTGCGCCACCGGGTTCTGATCAGATTATTCCAATCCTTATTCCAGAGGAAGAGTTCATTCCTGGAGTTGAGGAATTTTACCCGACCAATTGTGTTGAATGTCCTGGCGGCTGTGGGTTGTTGGCACGAAAGATGGATGGACGTCTGGTGAAGGTCGAAGGCAATCCGGCGCATCCGATTTCTCGCGGGGCCAGTTGTGTTCGTGGCCAGGCACTGCCGCAGGCGATGTACCACCCCGACCGAGTTCGTGGACCACTGATGCGAGAAGGTGCACGTGGTGCGGGTCAATGGCGTAACGTTTCTTGGGACGACGCGATTGAACGACTGGTCTCGGAGCTGGCTGCCGTTCAAGAGGATCCTAGCAATGCGCTGGCCTTTCTAACGGGTGCCTTGCGTGGACATCGTCTTGATATGGTTCGACGTTTTACCTCAACGTTCGAAGCAACACGCCATTTGGTGCATGAACCGTTCGGTGACGGTGCAGTACTCCGTGCGCATGCATTGACTACAGGTGTCGAAGAATTTTTTGCCTATGATCTCGAAAACGCGAACTATCTTGTGACCATTGGGGCGTCAGTCCTCGATGCTTCTCGTTCGCCTGTCCGATTTGGTCGGGGCGTTGGCCATCTTCGTCAAGGACGTCCTGGGAGGCGGGGCAAACTGGTTGCTGTGCAGCCACGTTTGTCTACCACCGCAGCCGCAGCCGATGAATGGTTACCAGCACGACCCGGTAGTGAAGCGTCTTTGGTGTTGGCTTTGGCGCATGTGATCTTACGGGATGAACTATACGACACAGGTTTCATTGAGAATCGCACGAGCGGTTTTGAAGAATTTCGTGCTCGGGTGTTGGCTGACTTCGATCCAGAACTTGTTGCAGGAATGGCAGGGGTGTCAGTTGAAACGTTAGAACGCGTCGCGACTGAAATGGCGATGCATGGTCCGACGATTGTTGTTGCTGGCGATGCTGCGGTAACTGGTCCAACGGGACTGGGTACAGCTGTTGCTGTGGATCATCTGAATGCCTTACTCGGAGGCTTTGGTAAGAAAGGTGGAATCTTTTTTAACCAAGACCCACCCTTCTCAGAGTGGCCGTCATTGGAAACGGTTGTGCCAGCGCCAGAAGCACTGTTCGCTAACCTAACCAAAGAAAGTGACGCTTCGTCAGGTATTCGAGCCTTACTAATCTCGGACACGAATCCAGTACACACACTGCCTTCATCGGCGGGGATTGATGGCTTCCTTTCCGAGATTCCATTCGTTGCATGTTTTACCTCGTTCGTTGACGACACGGCTCAGATGGCCGACCTTATCTTGCCAGAATCTACTCCGTTCGAACGTTTTGATGACGATGTTCCATCACCAAGTGTTGGCATTCCTGTGGCCACTTTGTCGGCACCAATGTTCAGTCGCCCACTGTACGACACAATGTCGATGCCTGACGTCCTCCTACGAGTTGCGGCCGGATTAGGAGGAACGGTTGCCGAGGCTTTCCCTTGGGCCTCTTATGAGGAGGCGCTTCGGGCAGCATGGTCAGGGTTGCATGCGGTCTCTCGTGGTTCTGTTACAGAATCGACCGAGCGGCGTTTTTGGTCTCGAGCGCTGGCTGCCGGCGGGTGGTGGGACGAGGATGTCGCTTTAAATGCTGACTGTCTGACGTCGGATGGACTGTACCGTTTCGAACTCCCTGCACTTGAATCAATCGGCCTGGACAGGACTGCTGCAGGAGATACGTCACGGTTTACGTTGTACGTTTATCCTTCGACGGCCTTCGGTGACGGACGAAGTGCGCACCTACCTTTTCTACAGGAGCTGGCTGACCCTATGACAAGTGTGCGATGGGGTTCTGTTGTGGAATTAAATGCGTCCACTGCCTCGGAATTAAACATTTCTGACGGCGACCTTGTGGAGATTACCTCTGATACGGGCAGTCTTCGGGTAAGAGCACAGATAACACAAGGTTTAAGACCTGACGTTGTGGCGCTTTCTGCAGGTCAAGGGCACGGTGAATACGGCCGGTACGCACGCGGGCGGGGTGTAAATCCATTTTCACTGTTGCAGGCGACCACCGGCAGTGATTTGTTTGAAGTGCCGCTCCAGGCGACGACTGTGCGAGTGACAAGAATTAAGGAGACAAGCTAAGCATGCCGACTTGGGGGATGGCGATTGACCTAGATCGATGTAACGGATGTGAAGCATGCGTGGTTGCTTGCCGAACTGAAAACAATGTCGCTCCCGCTGGTCCAGAACAGGCTGCTCTTGGGCGAACGGTGGAATGGATGAGAGTGGAGCGACACGTTAAAGGTGAATTTCCTAACGTCCGGACTCGCTTTGTGCCGGTGCTCTGTGTGCACTGTGACGATGCTCCCTGCGTCAGTGTTTGTCCCGTTTCTGCGACCTACGAAAACCCAGAAGGACTCAACGCACAGATTCACCCACGGTGCATCGGTACACGCGCCTGTGCCCAAGCGTGCCCCTATACCGTGCGTTACTTTAATTGGGGTACGCCCAAGTGGGATGCGCCGCTTGAGCAGACCATAAATCCAGATGTCGCAGTTCGGTGGAAGGGCATCATGGAAAAATGCACTTTCTGTGTGCAGAGAATCCGCCGTGCGAAAGATAATGCGCGAGAAGACGATCGACCGATAGCTGACGGCGACGTACAACCAGCATGTGCGCAGGCGTGTTCGGCTGAGGCGATAGTTTTTGGTGACCTCGATGATCCGGAAAGTGCAGTCTCGAAACTATCTGAGAGCGCGCGTGCGGAACGTCCACTCGAAGAGCTAGGTACCGGACCTCGTGTGTTTTACCTCAAGGAAGGGGATTGGCGTGGAAGCGTTGGACCGCAATCAAGCGATTGAAGATTCACTGCTCCGGCCAGTTTTTCAAACTAGCCGAAAACTCTGGGTCGTGGTCGCCATGTTGCTTGCGGTCATTGCATACGGTGGTTTCCAATGGGCTCACCAGTTGAAAGAGGGCCTGATTGTCGCTGGCATGAACCAGCCAGTTTATTGGGGCCTCTACCTCACGAACTACGTTTTCTTTATCGGAATCAGTCATGCTGGAACATTGATATCGGCAATCTTGCGTCTAACAGACGCTGAATGGCGACGCCCCATCACACGAGCAGCGGAGGCCATTACTGTGTTTGCTCTCTTAATGGGCACAAGTAATGTCCTCTGGCATCTGGGCCGACCGGAGTTAATCTACATACCGATGCTTCACCCACAACCGTTGTCGCCATTGATTTGGGATGTTGCATGTATATCGGTGTACTTAATGGGTAGCATCACCTATTTGTATCTGCCGCTTATTCCTGATCTGGCCTTATTGCGAGATCGGAGCCCTCGGCTGCGATGGTTGTATAGATGGTTATCGCTGGGTTGGCAAGGGACACCGAAGCAACACAAACTACTTGACCGCGCGATTGGGTTTATGGCGGTCGCCATCATTCCTATCGCCGTATCTGTGCATACGGTTGTTTCTTGGGTGTTTGCGATGACCCTTGTACCTATGTGGCATAGTGCGATCTTTGGACCGTATTTTGTGGTCGGCGCCATCTTCAGTGGTATCGCAGCGTTGCTTATTGCGATGGCCATTTTACGCAAGGCGTTTCATCTCGAGCCATTTTTTAGGCCTATTCATTTCAACAACTTGGGCCTACTCATGCTAACGATGGCGTGCCTCTGGCTGTACTTCACGTTTGCTGAGCATATGACTGTCTGGTACGGAAATGAACCCGACGAAGTTGCGGTTTTGACTTCGAGGCTGTCAGGAGCGTTTTCGACGCCATTTTGGACGATGATAACTTGCTGCTTCGTTATTCCCCTTTGCATCCTTTCATTCAAGCGGACTCGAACCATTATTGGCACGGTCATTGCCTCGTGCGCAGTTCTCATAGGTATGTGGCTTGAGCGATTTATTATCGTTATCAGTTCGGCGTCGTACCCGCGTTCAGAGTTCATGCATGATGGTGGCCTTTATAGTCCAGCATTAGTTGAGATCGCTCTAACAGCTGCCCAATTCGCTTGCTTTGCACTGCTCTATATCGTCTTCGCTAAACTGTTTCCACTTGTCTCCATTTGGGAGGTCAAAGAAGGAGATCAGACGGAACTGGAAGCTGAGCTTACTGGAACTGTGGAAGCGCGGCTTTAATAACACTATGCTAGGATTCTCAACGGTGCGGTTCACGCGATTTGGTTCAAGTTGCGGCAAATTTAGAAGTGAGGGAGATCGATGAGGAAATTATTAATGTTGGTAGCCATCCTATATACAGGGGTACTAGTTGGGACGGCAACTCAGGAACGTGAGCCGTGGATCGTGCCTGAGGAAGAGAGAGCGGTCGAGAATCCACTGACATCTAGCGATGATCTGGTCGAAGAAGGTGCTGAGCTTTACAGAAAAAATTGTTTAATGTGTCACGGCGAGATAGGGAAGGGCGATGGACCCGCCACAGCTCGTATCAAACCAGCGCCTCCAGATCTCACCCCGCAGGCTGCCCGTGAACGGCTGACCGACGGTGAAATTTTTTACAAGATCACCGTAGGCAAGAGACCTATGCGTGGTATGGAACGTAAGCTCTCGGAAGATCAGCGCTGGAGCCTCGTCATCTTTGTTCGAAGTCTCCAGGGTGACTAATTTGTTGCCGGGCTCTTGGAGCAAGAGCTAGCCCGTTTTTATACCGTCATACCCTGTCAGTGTGGATCGGTGCCGACATCGGCATGATAGGAAATGCGATGTTCAATTTCGAGAGGAGCAGGCACGATGGTGCGTAACAGCGGCAAGGGTAAGCAACGATTACTAGATCGTCGCAGTTTTTTGGGTGTGGCACCCGCAGCCATGACTGCCGGTCTGGCTGTTCCAGCTACTGCACACTCAGCAGTACAACCGACGGTGGCAACCGACGCAATCACTGCCGCCGAAGAACTTGCCGGGCTCGACTTCACTGCCGATGAGCACATGATGATGCTCAATGGACTCGATCGTAACAGGGAACGTTACGACGACCTGCGAGCCCTGGAGATTCCACTCGACACAGAGCCGGCTGTGACGTTTCGGGCCCCATTCGCTGGCCATTCGTTGACTGGTGCTGCCACACCGCATGCGACCGTACCGCTTTCAAAGCAGACCCTGCCTCCTGTTGGGACACCGGTGGAAGAGCTTGCTTTTCTGCCAGTAACAACACTCGCAGAACTCATTAGGCAGCAGCGAATTTCGTCGATAGAGCTGACGATGATGTACCTCGGCCGGCTCAAGCGGTATGGCGACTCTTTGAAGTGCGTGGTTACACTTACTGAGGAGCTCGCCTTGGACCAGGCGGCGCGTGCCGATACAGAACTTCGTAATGGACAAAATCGTGGACCACTCCATGGAATTCCATGGGGTGCGAAGGATTTGTTGGCAACCAAAGGAATTCGCACGACCTGGGGAGCAAAACCTTACGAAACCCAAGTCATTGATCATGATGCAACAGTTGTCGAACGACTTAACGAGGCAGGGGCTGTTCTAGTCGCAAAACTTTCGATGGGTGCGCTCGCTCAAGGCGGTGTTTGGTTTGGTGGATCGACTCGGAATCCTTGGAACCTAGAGCGCAGTTCAAGTGGTTCGTCAGCTGGCCCCGGCGCTGCTACGGCCGCAGGACTCGTTGGATTTTCTATTGGCACTGAAACCCGCGGGTCGATCATTTCACCGTCGGCAGCGTGTGGTGTGACTGGGCTGAGACCGACGTACGGTCGCGTGAGCCGATACGGTGCGATGGCTCTTAGTTGGACTATGGACAAGATAGGGCCTATGTGTCGCTCTGTTGAAGATTGTGCGCTTGTTTTTAATGAGATTTATGGATCAGATGGACGAGATAACTCGGTGATTGATGCGCCCTTCGACTGGAGCCCGGACGGCCAATTAGCCGATCTACGGATCGGTTATATCCAACGGGAGTTTGAAGAACCACCAGCGAACGCGTCAGAGGAGCGTCGACAACGGTGGGAGGTTCAGCAGCCTGCCTTAGTGGCAGCCCTTGAATCGTTACGCGGTGCTGGTGCCATACTCGATCCTATCGAGATGCCCGACTTTCCAACAAATGCGATTAGTTTTATCCTAACTGCGGAAGCCGCCGCCGCGTTTGATGATCTCACACGTAGCCGTGGGATCGATCGTCTCACATCTCAAGAATCGAATGCTTGGCCCAACACGTTCCGAACCGCACGTTTCATCCCAGCGGTTGAGTATATTCGCGCGCAGCGCGCTCGTACATTATTGATGCGGCGAATGAATGACTTAATGTCCGAGTACGATGTCTTTATTTCACCATCGCGGAGTAACAGTTTAGGCATTACTAACCTCACGGGTAACCCGGCCATTGCTGTTAAGGCTGGATTTGCAGATGAGATGCCAGTATCGCTCATGATAACCGGACGGTTATTCGACGAAGCCACTATTTTGCGTGCAGCATTAGCGTTTGAACGAGCGACGCCGTGGCATACGCAACATCCAGCACTTTAGTGTGACTGCAGCTATTCAGGAAGACGGGTTTGACTAGGCTTGGCTTGCACGACTCACCTTTGTCGCATAGCAAATTGTTGACTAAGTCTCGAACAGGGCTGCGTACCGTTCTGACCTCGGTCCGATGACTAGCTAGTTTCGAAAGATTTTGTTAATAGTGATAAGGTGTCTAAAATTGTGCATCTAGACAATACGATTTAATGTTTTTTCTGAGAGGACCATTCATGCGAATTACGACACTCGCAGCTGTTGGTATTTGTATCGGTATTCTGAATATACAGATGGCGGGCGCGCAATCCGGAGGCAAGCAGATCATCGGACGCGACCCGGCATCGACTATGCCGTTCAGTCCCGCTGTGGTCGCTGGGGACTTTATCTATCTGTCTGGTTCCCTGTCGAGAGAGGGAAACTTTACAGAGCAGGCACATGCAGTCTTTGAGCGACTAGGTCAGGTGCTTGAACAAGCTGGTGCAGGGTTCGACCGGGTTGCTGCCGTAACAGTCTATTTGAAGGACACCAGTGATTTTCAGGCGATGAATGAGG
>Ga0209019_1000543_pt1 | contig 19135 bp, 23 predicted proteins | sample METZYME_3_300m_FD_187549 | JGI IMG/M metagenome (GOLD analysis project Ga0209019, IMG submission 187549) | Marine microbial communities from oxygen minimum zone in mesopelagic equatorial Pacific - METZYME_3_300m (SPAdes) (version 2) | ecosystem: Environmental > Aquatic > Marine > Oceanic... | reverse complement strand
ATATTTGACCAGTTGCATATGAAAATAATCTTATCTTACCATCCCATACTCTATTACGAAATTGAGGCATAAAACGAAAACCAGGTACTTCAAAAGTAAAGTGTTGACCTAATTCTCTTCTAATAGAATCTTCTGCTTCTATCTTTAAATAGACATCATCCTTCTTGTCTATTACAAGATATCTTACATTTTTCATATTAACTTTAAATAGTTATCTTTGTATGGATTTTCTGTTAATAAATCAAATGCAATTGTTATTCTTTCTTTATCTGAATTGTGTATATCTGTATAGTGTGGTACATTATCTGGAAATATAGTCATTTTACCTACATCATTTTTACTACTATATGTCATAGGGTCATTAATTTGATTTATTGGATTGATATAATGGGTAGATGTATCATCACATTGTACACAAATATGACCTCCTAAATAACAGCTTGGTCCTATATTATGTAGATGAGGTTTTATTTGTTCTCCTTTTCTCATTATATTAGTCCAACATTGTATATACAATTCATTAGCAGGTGGTTGTTTAAAATATTTTAAAATGTGATTATGAAAACTTATTATGTTTCCTTTTATATGCCGTATATTTTCACCTTCCCATTTTAAAACATTATACTTATCAAATCTAGTTGTTGTACTATCCTTTTTTAGTCCTGTGTAAGCGTCACCTGATGTAGTTGATATAGGCAAACTTAATAGTTCTTTTTCTTTGCTTAAGATAAGTTTTGCTAACTCTTTAAAATCAATTTCAAATGCTTGAGTTTCAAATATTGTATAATCATACTCGGGAGCAAAAAAAGTTCTTTTATCTTCACTTTTAAATTTTATTATATTAACTGCACCCATATTAAATGGCTCCTGATGTAAACTTCTTCCAATCAATTGCGTTCTTAATAGTAAATGTTCTGTTTGAAATTTGTCTAATACTTCTATCTAAAAAATCTACTACTGTAGTAAGGTAATCAACCTTTTGTTTTGCTTTAATAACTTCTTCATCTGAATCAATATACTTGTCAACATCTTGTCTTAATATTTTTAAGTTAAAAGGTTTTTCAATATAGACGCTAGAGTCTGCTTTACCTGTATAGTATTCCCATTTTGTTCTTTTAACTATATGTAATTCACTTTCGGCCCTACTTAACATTAACTTAAACTTGCTTAAGTGTTTCATATATTTGTTATGTATTTGGGGTGTTTTGATTGATTCTAAATCAAGTTCACTATCGTTAATCTTTAAATCTTTGTCTGCTAATTCTTGCAATTCTTCTAATGTCATAATCTCCTTATATACTATATCATACTATAATAAAAAAGTAAAGTTTGTTACGAAACCGTTACCGAAGTTTGTCCGCTTCCTTCTGCAAATTCATATATTTTGTACTGAAACGTAGCAGTCGCTATTAAATAGTTGACATCTGTTTGTTGTTGGTTGTAATTCAATCCAGATAATACTGTAGGAAATATGTCTGAAAATCTAACTTGAATATTTGTTGTATTTTTACTTGTTAATATACTTAATGTTGCGTCTGAATAAACAGCACCTGTATCACTTGCACCAAATTTCTGTTTACCTGCGTCTGTTTCTTGATTCGCACCAGTAGATGTTGGAAATCTATCTGCACCACCACCCAATAGGTCTCTAAATTCTTTTCTATCTTTAGGAAAACCTAAACCAGTTAACCAACCGTGTACTTCTCTATAGTTTTCTAAATTTTCATCAACCATAAAATCCATAGATAGTGGACTATATGATAATTTATCTCCAGGTAAAGGTATATCTTTCAATGGTGTTGCTTGTGCCATCTGACCTTCTAATGTTATGCCTGGTAAGTTAACTGCTGTACAAAAGAATTCTACTTTAGGAAGTTTTGTAATAGTAAATTTAAACTGCGTTGGAGCAGCATAGTCAAATTTAGTTGGTTGTCTTTTGTATGATTGTTTAATTGTCATACTACTATTTATAAGTCATTTAGGCCAAAAAAAAGGGGAGTAAAAACTCCCCTTTCTAATTAATAAAATTGTGTTCGCAATATACTTAAAAGTAAATAGCGACTTGACTTACATCAAGTTAGCTACTTGGACTTTTTGGTAATATCTGTTAGCGTTAGCACTTCCAGCGTCATTTACTGCTGTAGCAGCACCTGATTGAGCACCAGTTTCAGCGAATGGATTAGCGATTAAGCCATATCTAGTCTTGAATCCGATTTTCGGTTGGAAAGTGTCTTGACCAACTGCACGAACCATTTGTAAAGGAACATATGGGCAGTAAAAAATACCTGCGTCATATGGTGATGTTCCTTTATATCCAACAACATAATACTGTTTAGCAGTACTGTTTGCTGAATAAGGATCAATGTATACTTTAAATCTACCGTTAAGAACACCTGCAAAAGTATTGCCTGTGTCATCAACATTTAGGTTGTTATTTAAAGCTGGAGTGTAATCTAATACACCTGCCATTTGAAGAGCAGAAGCTACATCAGATGAGCAGATAATTATATTACCTTTTCCTCTTCTGGTTCTTTGAGCGATTCTGTTAGCGTCACGTTCCAATTGGAACATTAAGCCTTTGAATCTTTCAACAGACCATCTACCATTAGAGTCTGTATCTAGGTCAAAAATACCAGCAGTTGTTACGTTACCAGTTTGAGCGCCTTTTTCTGAATTAATGTAAATAGTTCTTACAACTTCTCTATTAATTTCTGCTAAAATTTCAGCAGATAAGATGTTTGCAAGTTCTGTTTCAGCATCTAAACCGTGGATTGCTTTTAAATCTTGAGCAAGTTCCATAGTGTATTCAGCCTTTAGAGCTCTTGATTTAGCAGTTACAGTAGATTTCTCTATTGAGAAAGCCATTTCTGCAAATGCATTACCGCTAGCGTCGCCTAATGCTTCAGCTTTCGCTGTAGTCATAGCTGTTCCAGCTGTATATGTTCCAGGTGAACCGTCGTTTAAGACAGCTGGGTTTGCACCCGAGTGGTCAGTCGCTGAGTAGCCATCAACAGAAGATCCAGCAGCATTTCTGCCTGAAAAGTCTGTGTCTGCTTCGTCAAAGAATGATTCTCCGCCTGCTTGTGAAGTATATCTACTTCTCATAGCGAAAATTAGTCCTGTAGGACCAGTCATTGGTTGAACACCTGCGATATCGTATGCAATTAAATTCGGCATTGCTCTACGAACTAATGAAATTAGAATTGGATCCCAATTCGCTACAGCACTACCTGTTGCGTTTGTTGGAGCCGCTTCTGCCAAGTAAGCAGAGTCTTCTTTAGAAGCTCTTTCTTGGTTTTCTAATATCACGGATGTAACGGCACGTCTATAAGCATCAGTTATTTTTGGTAAATCAGGATGCTCTAGTACTGGCTGCCATTTTTTTTCGTGTGTTTCAGATAAGTACATATGTGTTTATCTCCCTTTATATTTACTTAATAGACAGTTTAATGTCTTTAGTTTTGCTTATAGCGGCGCTGTAAGCAGCCATAGAATTTGATAAATCAGGATTAACTGATCCATCTGCCGCCACATCATCTAGATTCTCTTTCGCTTCATTGTTTTTCTTTCCAAAATAAGATTCTTTCACAGTTTCTAATTTCTTCTGATAGTCTTTTGCGTTAGAGTATTCAATTCCTTCGGCAAGTTTAGCAAACTTTTCTTTTGCTGTGTCAGCAAGGTCTTCAGAAACTTTAGATTGTATTTCATCTCTAACTTTAGTTCCAACTTCCTTGTTTAACTCAACATTTTTGCTAATTTGCTCATTGAGGTCTTTTTCCAGTTTTTCAATTTTACCTGCTTGGTCTTCAAGCACGTTATATTTTTCATCTGGAACATCAATGTAATGGTCTTCAAATAATTTTTTCAGACCATTGATAAAGTCTTCAGCAATTTCTCCTTTGATACCTCGTTCAAGAGCGATTTCGTTTTCTTTCATCCACTCTTCAACAACATATGCTAAGTAAGAATCAACTTTTTCAGTTAATTCAGATTTTGCTTTAGCACTTTCTTGCTCAAATTTTTTGTTATAATCTGTTTCCAATTCTTCAGTAATTTCTTTTACTTTAGATTTGATAGCCGCTTCAAAAATAGTAGCAGCTTTAGCCTTAAACTCTTCGGTTAAGTCTTTTTCTCCAGCGATAAGAGCGTCAACGTGTTCTTTTACGTCAATCTCTTTTTTCTTTTCTTTGTCTTCGTCTTCTGTTCTTACTTCAGCGTCATCTTTTTTCTTATCGTCTTTCTTTTCGTCAGACTCTTTGACATCTTTTTTATCTTTTTTAGCGTCAATAGCTTTTTGAAGTGCTGGTGGTAAGTCGCCTTCCTTAATTTCTTTACCGTCTTTGTCTTTAGTTTCTTTATTCTCCAATTTAGTGTTGTGTCCACTCAATTTAGGCATTGCGTCAGCAGCGCCTTGTGATTTTTGAGGAGCTTGTCCAGAAACTTTTTTCATCTTTTTAGTTGCGTCAGGATTGCTGTCTGTAGGTTTAACTACTGCCTTACCTAAATCTTCATATTCACTCATTTTAGCAATATGAGAAGGTTCAGCCGCCACAGCATTCTTTTTAGGAGCATCCGCTTGAGGATTAGGTGAATTCGCCTCTTCCACTGCTTTTGCTTCTAACGCTTCTATTTTGTCTGTTTCAGCCATTTGAAAACTCTCCTTAATTAATTTAAACGTTTAAATTAGTTCTCTCTTTGTTAATAGATATTTATAAGATTATAGATTTTCAATGAATTTTTTGAATACGTCTGCCTTTGCTTCTGCTAAACGTAGTCTTTTTGCTTCATTTATGTACTGTTTCCACTCTTCAATATCTCTCTCTTTGATAACACCATTGTCCCATACCCATTCTTTATTCTCCATAATGCCTTCTACGAAAGCGTCTGGAGCGCTTGGGTCTGCAACAATATCAGCGGCAGTTGCTAAGTAAAAATCTCTTCCTACTTCGTTAACTCCACCTCGTCCACGCACTAGTGATCCCATACCTCTTGAAGACACTCCTAATTGAGCACCTTCCTGAATAAGATTTTTAACAATCTTACCATATGGTGTGTCCATCACTTTTGCTTCACCAACAAAATTATGTCCATCAGGATGTAAGTCTGTTATCATATGACTTACTCTTTCAAGATTTACAACTGGTCCATCAGGATGTCCTAACTCGCCAAATGCACGTCTTTTATTGATAAATTCTCTATTGTATCTTGAAACTTCTTTTTGCAATATCTCTTTAGGATAGACTCTGCCATTCCTATTTTTGATATCTGCTTGTAAAAAGATACCTTTAATTTTAAATTGTTTTTTGCCGCCAACTTCTTCTACAATAAACTTTGAATCGGCTGCTTCTTCTGTAATTAGTTTCATAGTTCTCTCTCTTACTATTTATAATATTTTTTATCTAAATTCAACGATTATTGAGTAGTTATCGCCATTAGCAAAGTTCTTTGTACTTAACAATACATCACCTGTAGGTGTAGTAGCATTGTTTGGAAATGAGTTTCCATCAGTTCTTAAATCTATTGTACCTTGTCCTGATAAAAATAAAGCAGTAGCATTTTCAACACCGTCCCATACTAATTCTACTCCTGATTTATTATCAGATACGTTAACTGAATAATATACTCTAGCTATACGTCTTTCACCATCTTCTGACATAAAAACTGTTTCAGAAGCGTCTATTTTTTGTACGTTAGTTTCTCCAGAACCATCTGATAAGTTAGTCATCTTAATTACGTACTTAACTCCAGCTGTATCTGCTATTGTTTGTGTTGCTACTGTATCTGCCATATTAGAATCCTACGTGTGTAGCGTCAAAAAAATCTTTTGATAATTCGCCACGTTCTACTGTTGTTCCTTTTTTTCTACATCTAGCATAAATCTTATTTACTTGTCCTGTTCCAGGAGTTGTATAAGTTCTTATGCCACCTGAATAAGTTCCAGGTGCGTCTGCATACGTATTGGATGCTGTGGCACTATTTTCATATTGCCAAATACTATTTGATCCTGGTACATCTACCCACGCCATATTACTCTCCTAATTGTTCTCGTAATTCTTTGTCAAAATATTGATATAGTTCTTCTTTATTTATTTTTCTTGCTTCAGCAACTCTCTCTACTGAATTTTCAAACTTACTTATAATATCTCCAGACGTTCTTTCAATTAGATTGAAAGTATCTTGTACTGCTAACTTTATTTTAGGAGATAAATCTCCATAACTTTTAGAGTCAAGATACTTACTATCTTCAACTATCTTACTTGTAAAAAGTAATTCGTTATCCATTTCTATACACCTGCGTCTGGCGCTGGTGTTCCTACACCTGCGTCTGGTGGTGTTTCGTGTCCTGGTGCCATAGTTGGCGCTTCAGGTTTACTTGCTTCTGGACTCGGTTCTTTAGTCGGTTCAAAAGCTATTTCTTTTCCATCTGTATCCATAATCTTATCAGTTCTCGGACTTGCTGACGTTACCGCAGGTTTAGGGTCACTAAATTTTTCAGGTTCTATACCTTTAAAAATTTTGCCAGCAACATCTACTCTTTGTCTATCAAGAGCACTTGCTACTTTATCTCTTAAAGCATCCTTAAATGCTTCTCCTGCGTCTGCGTTTTTACCCGCTTGTAATTTGTCAATAAACTCCGCTGTCTTACTTGGAACGCTTGGGTCTGCCATTACATATCTCCTTCTATACTATCTTTGTTTGCTGTATATTGTTGCATAGGGTCTGCAAGTATACCATCTTTAACTTCTCTTTTAATTTGATTGTTAATATCTTCAATATCCCTATCGTTTTGTCGTAAAATTTTCTTACGAACATACTCTACTGAATAATACTTACCAACATAATCTCTTACTGAATCGGCAAGTCTTAATCTTTCTAATAACATTTCAGAATCTTTTAGTTCAGCAAAGTGTCCATCTTGCAAAAAGTCATACTGGATAACATCCCTTATGATTAACCAATCTTCATCCGTAATAACGGCTTTTAAAACTAATTGAGTTCTTAATATATCGTTAAATATTTCAGTAAATTTCTTTCTTAATCTTTGAACAAATTTTGTAAATTTAAGTTCATCTCTAGTAATTTCAGTTGAACGTCCTAGATTAAATCCAGTTGACGCTTCTAATCTACTAGCAGGAACATTTAAAGAACGATATAATTTACTTCTAAAGTATTCTATATCTCCCATTTCACCAAGTTGTTGTCCACCTGGTAAAGTAGTAATATCTGTTCCTCTTCCACCTTCTCTACTTGGTAACCAAAAGTCTTCAAGCATTGACATATAATTTCTGTCATCACGTATCTCACCTGTACTTGCGTCATAGACAAGTTTGTTTCTATATCTTGCCATAACATCACGTAAGTATTGTTCTGCTTTTACCTTCGGTAAATTACCAACATCAATTTTAAATATACGTCTTTCTGGTGCTCTTGCAATTCTGTATATAACACTTGCGTCCTCAATCATACGTAATTGATTAACAGGTTTAATTGCTTTATGTAAATATGATAAGACCATATTTTTGTTTTGGTCTATCAGTCCACTTGGACAAAATGCTATTGCGTCAACAGCAATTTTAATTCCACCAGATGTAGTATTTGTAACACCTTTTTCATTAAACAAAAAGTATTCTTTAACTTCATCAATAACATTTAAACCATATGGAGTAGGTCCATCTGGTCTTCTCTTTCTTACTTCTCTAATCTTTTTAATTTTTCTAGGGTCTATATATCTTAATTCTGTAATACCCTTTCTTGTAGATTCTCTATCAATTACTTTATGATAATATAATCTACCGTCCACATACCATCTTCTAAAGATATCGTGACCTCTAGTATGGAAGTTCATCAATCTTAAAACTTCTTTAAACTCGTCTTCTATTTTTCTTCTGACATCTTTACCGAATGGTAAATATTCTAGGTTTAATCTTATTGCGTCTTTGACTTCGTTTGCAACAATTGATTCATTTATGATATCCTCAATTGCCATATCGCACTCGGGATGTAAAGCGATTTCTCTATAACGTCTGATAAGGTCTTGCTCGGTCTTTGTCTGACCTTCCATATCCAAGTATTGACCGTAATACCCACCAGCGGCGATGGTTTGTGTTCCATCATCCGCTTGTGGTTGTGTAAATGCTTGTTTTGGATCTTGAGGTTTCTTAACCCTTGTTATAGAAAATCCAAATAGTTCAGCCATAATTTATTCTCCTTAAAAATACACTACTATTTATAAGTAGTTTTTAAGTAGTTGTGTTACTTTCAAAGTATTGGAACGCTAATGTAACACTTGTTTCTGATAAATCAGCTTTAGCAGTGTAATCCAATGCGATAGCGTTGATACCAGTAGGAAATACACCTCTTAAAGTGTATGACTTAATAGTATTACCATTTCTATCTAATTGGTCAACAAATGCGTCTACTTGATAGTCTACAGGATTTGTTAATCCTTCGTTATCAGTCATATTGTTTATACCGTTCATCCATCTTTCAAATGCATTACGCAATTTGAAATTAGTATCATTTATTACTTTGATAGTCCAATCGTCAATTGTTCTATCTCCAGCAATTTTAATTGCACGACCTCTAAAAGGTACTTCTATTTTTGCAATAGCCATACCTGGTAGTTCTGCGCCTTGACATAAAAATGCTAGGTCTTCTATTTCTCCACCAACTTGAGCGTAGCCTGGGAAAGGCATAACCACTTTATACTGGTTACTTCTTGCGCCGCCGCCCGAAAGTTTAGCTTTGAAATCATTTATGTTTGCCATTTTATTTCTCCGTTATTCTCTCTATTAGCTAGCGACCTCTTCAAAGGAAACGCCTGTTCTTGTTGCCACAAATTGAAGTGAGATAAAGTTGATACTTCTAGCAGGTTTAACAAATATTTCTGCTACAAATTCATTTCTATCAATTACTTCGCCTGTGTTGTTAGTTTCATCACAAACTACTAGGTAGTCTGTAATCCCTCTTCGTCCTTGTACTTCTCTTAAAAATGGTTCTACCATATTTCTAAATCCAGCTCTAGTGAATTCATCATTGAATTCAAAAAGTTGAACTTTAGAAGCAGTTGATATTGCCTTTTCTAAAACGATAAACAATCTTCGTACATTGACTCTGTCAAATGCACTAGGATTTTTTAGTCCAGTTTTATCACCGAATAATACAGTTCCTTGTCCTGGGAACGTAGTCACAGGATTTATTCTTGCTCTGTATAATTCATCTCTTTGTGATTGAGTTGGATTAAATGCTAGTTTAACTGCACCTCTAACGATACCTCTATTTAAACCTGCAGGTGAATACCAAGCGTCAGCAACCATATCAGTTCTTGCCGCTAGTCCTGCCATATCGCCGTTTAAAGGTACAAATCTATAAACGTCATTATATCTATCGTACATATATTTGTAACCGCTGTCAAAAAACACATAAGAAGATGAAGAAATTCCATTAAAGAATCCTACAACATTATCTTTTTGTGTATTTGAATTAGTTATATTAACTACATCACTTCTTTCAGGACTTGCAAAAACTACACAGTCTTTTCTGTTTTCAGCAATAGTAATTAAGTTGTCTATATGTGTTGCGTCACCTGAACCTGCAATAATTAATCCAACGTCTGTTGTTTCAGAATCGTTAAATTTTTCATAAGCAGATTTAATTTGAGCAGTTGTAGCACTTGAACCGTCTGCACCATTTGATAATGATACATCACTTACAGCAGTTACGTCTGTAAATGCTGTCCCTTGTGCTGCCGTGCCCCAATTTGAACCAGAAGGATTGTGATCCATCCAGAAAATGTAATTACTTGAATTGTAAAGTACGTCTGAATAGTAATTAGCGTCACCTTGAGGTGATTTAGCGTCTGAAGCTTTTGATAATGCTTCAAATCTTTCTAAAACTTCCCCTTTAGTTCCATTAATTCCACCATCTTCATCAACGATTGCAATATGCAATTCATCGCCACTACCGCCTCTTGTTAAAGCGTAAGTAGATGTTCCTGGTGCATTATTAAATAAATCATAATATCTCCATCTACGTCTTACAGCAGGCGTTGTGATTGCCACGTGTAATCCAGAGGAGTCACTTGTACCATAGTAAGAAGGTTCTTCTTTTCGTACAATGGATAAGTCGTTAGTAGCAATACTAACAACTCTATATTCGTATTCATCACCAAAATTAACTATATCTCCAGCACTTATTCCTGTAGCAGAAGCAACAGATACAACTGTAGCACCAACGGAAGCCGCTGTTGCTGTTGTTTTTCCTGTTTCTTCATAAGCAGTAGCAGAAGCACATTGAGAAACACTTAAATTATTTCCCCACGCACCCGCTGTTCTACTAGCCCACATTCCTACAGAAGCAGAACCGTCAGCATAATTGTTTTGGTAATCAGTAGTATTCTTTATAACAAACGCACTACCACTTTCAGTTGCGTTTGAAACAGATGAGTTCTGTACACGAACTACTTTCAAGTTATTTGAATATTGTAAAAAGTTTGAAGCACTAAAATAACTCTCAAAATTAGAGCTATCTGGTTTTCCAAACGTTGATACCAATTCAGATTCACTACCGATACTCACTGCTTCATCAAGAGGTCCTTTACTGAATTGTCCAGCAAAAGCTCCAGAAGAAGATGAAACGGCAGGAATAATTCTTGTTAAGTCTTTTTCCTGTACGAGAACACCTGGTGATACTTGAAATGCCATTAGGTTTTCTCCTTATAATTAACTAATTAGTTTGTATCTTTTCGCATATTCCGTATGTTTTCATACGACCATAGTCAAATTTCATAACTATGGATATTTATATAATACTTAATTTAGAGGCCTTTTCTGACAACTGGATACCAAACTGTTCCATATTCATCTACTGTTTCTTTTTCCCAATCAGGTATACCATCATCTACAAAACCAAAAGGAGCCATATCTTGCTCTATTAATTTTTCTTGTTCTTCATATAATTGTTGTCTAGCATTTGTATTAGTCATTTCTTTAAAGTAAGGTTGATTAGACAACCAACCAAATAATACAAGACAAGTCATTAAATCATCATTACATCCTTCTTCCGCTTGCCAAGAATTTCCTTTACGAGCAAAAGTTGACATTTCTTCTATGATATTGAAGTCATTAATAACAACTTTATCTCCTTCAATCAATGTCTTAATGTTAGAACAACCAACTTTTTTAATCTGTTTTGTCATACGAACACCAAAACCAGAACCTCTTCCACTATATCCTGCACCCAATATCTGACCTGCTCTACCTCTTTGAGTAGTCATTAATAGATTAGGATATTCTAATTCATAGTTTAATGATTCACCTATTTGTTGACCTATATCATTTGTTTCACAAAGAATATCTGCCGTGTTATAACCCTTACACGCTTTTTGTATTAAGTGTGGAAATAGAATTGGTTTAACTTCATTACTTCTATATTTGGCAACAACTCTATAAGGCATTTGAGTTACATCAAACATTAAAAATGCTGAATAATCTCTATCTACACCTCTTGCCACATCAACTGTACAAACATAATTTCTACCATTTACAACCTTTTCAAATACATCTAAACCACCACTTGAAGTTAATGGTGTCATATAAGGTGTTTGTTTAATCTTAACTGGTGAAATTAATGTATCTACTGACCCTAAAAATTCACACTCAAACTCTTGTTGAAATTGTGCTGCTGATGTATTACGTATAGTTGTTTCTTTCCATTTGTCATCTCTACCTGGAACTTCTGACCAATGTACTTCAATAGGTTTATAATCATTTCTTCCATTTTCAGCGTCTGTCCATAATTTATAAAACTGATTCATTCCGTGAGGTGTTGATACGATAATAACCTTTGAAGTTTTACCAGATGTAATAGTAGGATAAACTGAACTAAAAAACATTTCAGCAATGTTAGCAGGTACGAAAGCAAACTCATCAAGAAATATTATATTATATGTACCACCTCTTATTGCACTTGAAGATGTAGCGGCAGCTATAATAGTAGATTTATTTTCTAATTCTATATTACCTTTGTTCCAATTAATAACTCCTTGTTGCAACCATTTAGGTAAATTTTCATATGCCAATTGTAATCTTCCTAATATATCTCTAGCAGTAGAAGATTTATTAGCAAGAATTGCTATGTTTGAATTTGGATTAAATATTGCATAGTGTAAAAGATATGCAATTGTTGTAGTTGATTTACCTGATTGTCTAGGCAATTTGCAAATAGTAAATCTTTCTTTATCTATTGTAGTTACAATCTTCTTTTGGAAATCATATAGTTTAAAAGATATAAGTCCTTCATCAAGGGAAACGATTTTCATCCATTTCTCCATAAAATATATTGGATCTGTTTTACACTTCTGAAATTCTACAATTTGTTCTTCAGTAAATTGAACTGGTATATTTACTTTTTTTAAATTAGGATTTCCTAAATATGCGTCTGTTACTGGCATACTACTATTTATAATTGATACCCAAACCAACCAGTTATGATATATTTTTCGTGGGTCTTGGAAATTTGTCCGCTATGTGTATGCGTAAAGTCAGTCGGCCAAATCAAAGTCAAACCTTTTTCAGCAGGAGTTGTTGCATTCTGATATTTAAAATGTGTACCACCGTTAGGAACATCATTTAAATAAGTCATCCAAACAAGACAACGGTTTTCGTGCCTGGAAGTTCTTTCACAATGCTTAGTAAAATAACCTCCACCTGGTGGATAGTATTGTAAATTTCCTCCTTCAACCATTCCATATCTTTCAAACTCTTTAACTTCAGGATATTTCTCTTCGTATAGACCAACACATTCTTTTAACGTATTTTTATATTTCACAAACCTTGGTTCACTCCAATTTGGATCTAGTCCAATATCTATAGAATCTTTTACTTCTTTATTAATTTTTGAAGTGAAACCTACAACACCTGGTTTTTGTGCTTGTTTATTCTCTTTAAATAAATTTATAAGTCCATCACAAATACCAGAAGGAATATACCAACCTCCTATTAAACTAGTTGTTGGTAAAATATATTCTTTATGTTTAGGCATTACTTTGTATTGCATTTCTACCACCACATTTTTTCATTGCCGCTTTTAGTTTTACTACCATATCAAAGATTAATGCGTCTGTATGAAATGGTGTAGGAGTAAATCTTAATCTTTCAGTACCTACAGGAACAGTCGGCCAATTAATAGGTTGTACATAGATACCTTCTTTATATAAAAGTTCATCTGATATTGCTTTAGCTCTTTTAGGGTCCCCAATAATTACAGGAACAATATGACTATCATTTTTCATAACTTCTATACCTTGTCTAGCAAGTTCTAATTTAGTTTTATTTGCTCTTTCGTGTATTTGTTCTCTTAATTCAGGATGGTCTCTAACATATTTAATACTTGTTAAAGCACCAGCACAAATTACTGGACTTAAACTAGTTGTAAATATAAAAGCACTTGCCAAACTTCTTATGGCGTCAATAAAATCTTTCTTTCCTGCAATGTATCCACCTTGTACTCCAAATGCTTTAGCTAAAGTTCCATTAATAATATCTACTTCTATATTATCTCTTTCAGTAATACCACCACCTGTTGCACCATATAAACCAACAGCGTGTACTTCATCTAAAAATGTTATTGCATTATATTTGTTAGCTAGGTCTACTATTTCTTTTACTGGTCCAATATCTCCGTCCATAGAATATACACTTTCAAATACTACACATTTTGGACCTTCGTATGATTTTAAAATTCTTTCTAAATCTTCTACATCATTATGTTTAAATATTTCTTTCTTACATCTACTATGCCTAATGCCTTGTATAAGAGAAGAGTGATTTAATGAGTCTGATATATACAATAAGTCAGGTATAATTTTTCCTAAAGTTTCTAAAGTTGTTTGATTAGCATTATATGCTGAAGTAAATATTAATGCCTTTTCTTTTTTATGAAAATCTGCTAATTCGGTTTCTAAAGCATTATGGTAGTGAGTAGAACCAGATATGTTTCTTGTACCTCCAGCACCTGCACCACTTGATTCTAATGCTGTTTTCATTGAGTCTATAACATAAGAGTGTTGTCCCATACCTAAATAATCGTTAGAACACCAATTGACTATTTTTTTAATTGAGTATTTTGAATACCAAATAGCGTGAGGAAAGTTTCCTCTAGTCCTAACTATATCATTAAAGACTCGGTATCTTCCATCTTCTTTATATTCATTTATTATTTTTGTAAATTCTTCTAAATGTTTCACTTGACTATCACTCCTTCTATATGGGTATAACCTAATTGTTTAGCAGCCTGCACTCGTTGACTACCTTTCCACACACTATATTCTTTTTCTATATATGGTATACCCATAGGACCATATCTAGGTACTTCGGATACAATGTGTTCTTTTACTTCTATTGGATAATTTAATGATTCACCATCTAATAATTCTTTTAGTGGTGTCATTGACTTAATATAAATTAAGTCTTTTAGTACGATAGGAATTTTATTCGGTATCTTTTGATTTGCCGTCAATAGTTTCATTTTCATTTTTCTTTTCCATTTTTGTTTCCATAGTTTGCTTATTTAACATCTTCTGTAATTCAGCAGTTGACCCTACAAACAATGCATTTTTAATATTTGCATTTGTTCTTCCAGGTAGTTCTTTTAAGTCTTTAAATTTCTTTTGTAAATCTTGTAGTTTATCAACTGTAGTACCAACTTGTCCTATCAATTGTCCAACAACTTCATATGCTCTAGGGTGTTGTCCTTCTTTTGCAATATCTAATATGCCTTGTATTGCTTCTTGTCCTTTTTCTATTATACTATAATAACTTTCTCTACTATAATCATAATCAGTATTAATATCTTTTTCAACTTTTAAAGGAACTTCTCCATTCTTTCTAGGAACAGGTGGTTTAAAACCTTTTTGTGGTTCAAGGTTCTCTGGTATAACTTTATTTTTTCCTTCTAATCCCAATATCTCATTTACACTATCTTCCAATTTAGGCATTATTCATCTTCTCCTGTTACTGGATTATATTTCTTTGTATCATCAAAGAAACTAATCTTTGTTGTAAATCCAAAATCATCATCAGCGTTAGCAGTTTCAGGATTTGGTATTACTATAATTCTTTCTTCTCTTGATAAAGGAGCATCCGTAGATGTGCCTATATCTGATTGTGATTTTCTAATAACTTTACTTTGTGCCATAGGTCCATATAAGTAAGTTTTAGCAGTAAACTGTAAAGTATATATAACAGCTCTACGCTTATTAAATTCACCATCATATGTATCTTCATATTGTACTTCATCTAAAACAATAGGCACGTCCCTTTTAATATTTAATTCTGGTATTGCATTAATAGTTACTGTATAATCTGGTGCAAAATATGGTAATATTTGTTCAATTATCTGTAGTCCATTTTCTGCTGTAGCCGTAAAAGAATACAGATTAAAACTTATATCATAGGGTACTGGTGAATAATTAAAATTATGTATAGTAGAATCAGAAGTTTTAACTCTAACTGTTTTTTGAAGTTTGTTTAGTTTTCTAGTAGCGTCATACTTTAAACCTTTTAATTCAAATCCCATTCTAGGTAATACAATAGCAAACGTTTTACCTTTTTCTAAACTTGCTTGTTGGTCTATTCTGGCTATAAACTTTTCTTTAGGAGCGTATGCTAAAGGCACACGTATTCTTTTAGTAACAGCACCTGTACTAGATTTTTGTTGAACGATTATATTATTAAAAATTTGTCCAAATGCAATAGTTAGTCTTCTTAAACTTTGATTATAAAAGTGTGTTCCAAACATTATTCATCTATCTCCCCAAAAGGATTTCTTTCTGTAAAGTCAAGTATATCATCCGCTGTTGATACTGTATCATATCCTGCCTCTTTATTCAAGTCTAAATTATCTGCATATGGAGATTGTGTCTGTATATTAGACTCTGTAAAATCTTCGTTCATTAAAAGTGCTGGTTGGCCAGTTGAATAATCGTGGTAACTTTCTAATTGTACTGAACCTGCACCTGTCATAACTTCTTGTCCATATTCTAAAGTAAATTTATATGCTAATTGGTCTAGTGTATGTGTATCTTCGTGTTGGTCAATAGTAGATAAACCAGTATCAAGTTTTTCACTTGCATACTCCCAACGAGTTACTTTTAATTTATAAACTGGCAGATTGCCTAATTGGAAAAATGGTTCTTGGTCTTCTACAAATAAAATTTCAAAAAAAGATTTCATCAAAGGCACATAAATTATATCACCTTCGTTTGGTCTTCCAGCAGCAATTAAGGTTGCCTTATTACCAACTAAATTTTTCCAACTTCTTTTTGAAACCATTAATGATGTATCATCACGAATTTCTAATCCAAACTTACTTATGATTTCTTGTTCACCAGCAAATCCTGTATTATTTTCAAAATACATTTCTATCAAATAAGAATCATCAAATCTACTAGATACATCTTCTCCTAGTATTAAATCTTTATTGACTAATGTTCGTGGTAAGTAATAGACATCCTGACCGTAAATTTTAAGACCTTCAACTATTATATCTTCGTGTAGTCTTTGTTCGGCAGCATTACCTATGCCTTTTCCACCTTGAAAGTAATGATTAACTGGCATAGCATTATCCTATCATAAAAGGTTGCGGTTCTTCAAACTCGCTTCTTAATTTTATTTCCAATTTATCCAAATCTTCTAGTGCTTCACTATAAATTTGTTTACCGTTTAATGTAACTCCACCAAGCATTGCAACACCATCAAACTTACTTAAATTGGCTCCCCATTGTTTTTTAAATAAAGCAGTTACGTATCTTTTTAACCAAATATCATTAAAGACATCTGTATATGTGTTAGGGTCTAATTTTCTCCAGCATTCTATTACAAGAAATTCATCTACTTGTAAATCATTTTTCCAATCCATATCAACATAAAGTCTATTATCTAATTGGTTAAATCTATAAGGTTTTTCTCCGACTAATATATGGTCTAAAAAATCTAAATGTCTTAATACAACATCATAGTTAATAACAGACGTTGAAGAAAAATCATATAGGTCATTTAATCTTAATTGATATCTAACATCAAATAAATTTAAATTACCTTTGTTTGAAAATGGGAAAATATTAATTACAGATATAACAGATTCAGGACATACAATATATTGATTGCCTTCTTTCCATTCTGTATTTACTACAGAAGAATCACCATACGTTTTAGATTCAGTTTCAGTACTATCTGCTAAAATTCTAGCTTTATCTGCCGCTGTATACTTGTATTTTAAATAGGTTCTTTTAACACCATCATAGTGGTATTGAGCAAAATATTGTAAGGCCTCATCAAGTCTATCTTCCAGTTGGTCGTCATCAACGTTGATTTCAATTACTGGTTTACCTAATGCTCTTAAAGCGTATTGTTTTACTGTTTCTCTGGATGCTGGTTCTGCCATACTGGTTCCTTTATTGTATATTTATAATAACAATTATATCTTCGGAAACAAATTATCAGTACAGAATAGTTTTATATCATCTTCAGGCAGTCCAAGAGTTTTCATTACTCTAGGGGTGTGTGGATTTTGTTGTTGGTGTTCGCAATAAAAATTTTGTGCTCTTATTACATCTTCTTCCTTTGAATCGCTATTATAATGACCAATTTTGTCAAGATAATTTTCTAAATTAGACGTAGCAAGAGTACATATTTGGTTTAATTCTTTCTCTTCTGTTATTCTTCCAGCGGCAATCATACCTGGACTAAAGATAGCCTTTGCCCAATCAGGCAATTCTCTTTCTTTAGATGGTTTAAACCACTTTGTTTCTTCTATGAAATACTTTGTTAAGGGATGTTCTTTTAATAATAGCGGACTATAATCGTGGAAAGCACCTGTAACTTTATTCTTACCTGCAATAACATCAAAACCATAAATTGGACCACCATTAGTTAACATTGGAAATAAACATATGTGTGCCATCCAAAGACCTTTTGTTTCTCTGGCGTCCACTACGTCTACGTGAGCACGTCTTACACTCATATTAGACCAAGTACGGTTGACCCAAGTATCATTATTAAATCTATCCATACCGTCTTCGTTGTATTCTTTACAACGCTTATCAAGTATAGTGATTATATCTTTTTCTAATTTAATTAGTCGTTCCCAAATCATTCTTCATCTTCTTCTTTTCGCCTTTGTGCTTGTTCTTCATCAAATCCTTGTCTTAAAACTTCTGAAAGAGATGGTTCTTTTACTTCGTTAGTTAAGATTAAAGGTTTTGAATAATCCATATCGTTCATTTCTTTGAACAATTGTGTAGCAGTTGCAAAACAAAATTTAACTTCATTTAGAATATTAAGTTTATAAACATTTAAATAGCTGTTTATCATTTCTCTTACTATTCGTTTATACTCTTTTATTTCTTTATGTTTAAACTTGTAATAACGATTAGGTCCTGGTGTTTTTCTCATTATCATTTGACCACCAGATACATCTCCTAAATGTCTAGTATAGATATGACCGTATAATTTTTCTGCGTCTTCTTTGATTGTTTCAATATGAGCAACATAATCTTTAGTGCTTTGAGTTACTGTTGGAAGGTCTTCACTTGTCCATAATGCTTTAAAATCATAATGTAAATGTTCTGCTCTAGGTAAATTAGGAGTTGTACGAAATAGAGAATTTTCTATTCCATATTTTTCTAATATAGCATAACATTGTAATTGATTGTAAAGATAGGTCGCATAAAGTCTAGGTTCAATAGAACCTGACATAAGAGTTTTGACAAACTCTTGTCTTTCAGCGTTTTGGTGTATATCTTTGGTTAATTCTTTGATGTCATACATAATATAATACTTATCATAATAAAATCACTACATAAATTAAGCTAGACCAGCGTCTGAAAGTCTTTTTGCTTCTGCAATTTTAATTTTATTTAAATCATCAGCTTTTGTTTTCATTGCCGCTGTTTCATCCACATCAGCTTGTTCTTTTGCTGCTAGAGCAGCCGCTTCATCACCGCCAGCTCCGCCAACTATTGTCAATTCTTTTGTTTCTGGATTAATTGATAATCTCCAAGACTCAATTCCATCAGGAACGTCATCAACTTTGATTGCTTGTCCTTTTGATACTGCGTCATCTCCAGTTTCAGCAT
>Ga0209019_1000538_pt1 | contig 19279 bp, 20 predicted proteins | sample METZYME_3_300m_FD_187549 | JGI IMG/M metagenome (GOLD analysis project Ga0209019, IMG submission 187549) | Marine microbial communities from oxygen minimum zone in mesopelagic equatorial Pacific - METZYME_3_300m (SPAdes) (version 2) | ecosystem: Environmental > Aquatic > Marine > Oceanic... | reverse complement strand
ACAGTGTCCATCAGCAAATGAAAAGTTCGTTGCGTTATTATGATAAATACCAGGCCAATCCTGTTGAAAACAGTATTTACTTTCGTCACCCGGATAACCGGCCATGTCGACCCTGTAATTTCCGGCATTAATAGACTCGCCTCTCATATCAAGTAGCACCCACCTGTTGGATGGATTACGTATCTCTTCTAATTTTCTGTAGGTAGTCCAGCGCGTATCTGAACCAAAGGGCCAACCAGACCAACCCCCCATGAATATATTCATACTGTAGGAACGATCCCGATAGATATGTCTCCCCGTGTTGTCAGTTATGATCGCCTTGTCTGCAGGACACTTAAAAACATCGTTAGAGTACCCTAAATATTTTTTAAGAACCCCTTCTGTGACGAAAGATAAATCCTGATTGACACCGGTTAGCCTCAATACCCCCACTGCCCAAGCAAAGGTCCAGCTCGATTCACTTTTGTACGCACTCGCATAAGGAACCCTATCTTCGTGGTCTGAGGCAAACAGACTCCAAGCCAGCATGATTTGTTTATTGTTATTCATGCATGCTATGCCGGTCGCATTTTCCTTGGCCTTGGCCAGCGCAGGTAAAAGTAGTGCCGCTAGAATTGCTATGATGGCTATGACGACCAGCAACTCAATCAACGTAAAAGCTCTGTTTTTTCTGAACCTAATCTTCATAATACCTAACCAAGGTTGTTCCTAGTTAAAAATTCGGCTTCTTCATCGGCAATGGAGTCCGATTACCCAACCCAAGTCAACCTTATTTTTATAGTTGCAGGCTCGAGATCCGCCCGGTGTAGCACCCGATCCCCCCAATCGAAGTCGGCAAGCGAAGCTTCAATGGGTCATGGCATAGATGAGGATATTGATGCCCATTGGGTATGATTTGGGCTCAGAGAAATGTTTAAAATACCACTCGCTGACGCCTTCCTCCTCCCATCCGTCGCCAATGTCGGTGTTGTGACAGGCGACGCCCATCATCCGGCCTTTCTTGTCGAAGTAGGCATAGAAATGCGGCTTGGGCGGCATCGTTTCATACCTTTTTGTTTCCCAAGTGACTCCACTGTCCAACGCCTGTTGCGGCGTAGAAAAGCGATCCCTGTACCAGTCTTCACTGGGGACTTGCGGCTTTTCATTCAGTGGAAACACATGATTAAAAAGCAAATGATCAACAGGCAAATCAACCGGCTCAATACTAGGAAACACCCTTTTCATTTCGCGATAAAAATTCTCCCACTCTTGTTCACTCCAAAAATCATCCGCCATAAAGAAACCACCATTAAGCAGGTACTCACGGAATCCTTTGGCCTCATCCTCGCCCAGGGACATTGAGCGCGGATCGGTTATGTACACAAACGGATGCTCTTTCAACAAATCCCCGGTGAACTCGACAACAGTGCCATCTGGATCAGCTTTGATGGCGGTGAGTTGCTCGATGCGGTGAGAAAAATTCAGGTCTGCGTTGGGATAATCCACCCTCCACCCACCACCAAATCCCCGGCCATAACCGGAGTATTGCACACGGGCAAAAGTGAACTTGTCTTGAGGCAGTTCGGCATCGTTTTCCCAATCTGGCACCCCTGCCCGCCCACCCCGATTGCCACCACCAAATCCGCCGCGACGGCCACCTTCGTCACGAGTCCACTGGGCATACCCCGCGACCGCCATGAGGGCAGCGACAAGTAGCAACAGTATGGTTTTTTGGGCCTGGTTTTTCATTTCTTTAACTTGGCCAAGCGGACAACCTAGAGGCTCACCCCTTACCCGATGACGATTTTACGCTTTCCGCGGGGGAAATTGTTACGGTTTGGCAAATAAAAGCGAGTCAAACAAATGGACCTCAATGGGTTCAGGTGGCAGGGATGTAGCGCTGAAACAACAATGCTAAGCCAAAAAGCCCCAAAAACACGGCACCCATGTGAATTTCCTGATTGGCCGCCAGCATGAAATCAAATAACACGATGCCAGCCAACAAACCTGACACAGTACGACCATGTTGAGGGATTATCGCCTTAAAGGTGAACAGTAGGCTGCGCCCGATCCAAAGGGAATAAAGGCAGGCGGCGATGATTAATCTATGCCAATCCACCTCCCCGTCGACAAGCAACCCGGGTAATGTAAAGGCAATGGCAATGGGCAAAACCAGCAACCAGGAGGGCCAAGAGTTGACATTGCCACCGGTGGCTTCGTGGCGGGCGATATTGCTAAGGCCAACGATATACCCCCACAGCGCTAAGGCACTTAGAATAACCGGAAGGCCAAGCGACGCAGTGGACGACTCGGCGGCAACTACTCCAGCCAAGACGTATAGGAATAGCCTGCACAGGCCCATGATCAACGGAGACCAAGTGATGCGCTTGTGAATCCAGTCGTACCACAGGACACTGCCAGCCAGAGCAAACGCACAAACAGCCACAACCGGGCCGATCCAAACCAAACAACCCAAACCAATCACCATTTGGATGATGCCCCACATCCAAACCGCCTTGGCACTGATAGCACCGCTGGGGATTGGGCGCTCGGTGCGATGTTCCTTGTCAAACCGAACATCAAAGGCATCGTTCAGAAACATGCCGGCGAGATAGAGGAACGTCGCCCCGACGATGAGGCAACTGAAACGTTGTACGTCCGTCGTCTCGAGCAGAGTGCCGCCCGCCAACAACCAGGAGGCGAGGCAGTTCGACCAGATGGTGGGCAGGTTGGAAACCCGCCCCAAGATTAGAAGCGCCTTGAAACAGCCGTAGGGTGAATCACACTTCGGACGCATGTCAGCCAACAGGCAGTATCCCATGCCCAGCCAACTGGGCTAGGGTCCACTCGTATTCGCCGACGAGTTGATCGGCAACGTCCCGCTGTTTCATCTCACTGGGCAACACTTCCCATGTGTAGGTTTCCATCTCGATGTGTGAACACATCGCTGGCCCGGCGCCCAGCACGTCAATGGCGGCTTTCAGTTGATTGGATGTCGTGTCAAACAAGCGGCACGGCGGGCAGTGCAGTGGTACGTGAAAATGAATTCGCCACTCGGTGCCATCAACCGTCTCACCCCGTGCGGCAGCAGCCAATGCGTCCGGCAAATCGCGATACCGCGTGAGTTCGCCGCCCTCACCCCTCGCTACGACTTGGTGAAAGTAAATATCCTCCGCAAAGTCGGCCAAGCCGTCGAGCACCTCCGCGCCCGGCTTCACGCTGAGCGCAGAACTGAAGTGCAACTTACTGATGCGGATACCCTCGGCAACCAACGAGCCAAGCGCGGCAGAAGCCTCCTCGAATTCGACTGCCAAGTGGCAGGTGTCGTAGTTAATGCCCAAGCGTTTGCTCAAACGATCGTCGCCGGGCCGATCATCCCGGAGCTGCCGATAAAACTGGATCATCTCTTCACTCGTTTCCAAATAACATAACGGCTCCGGCTCCAGTCCGAGGTGCATATCTTTACCTGTCTTTTCGCTGAGCGCATCGACGTGCTCAATAACTTCCCAAAGATTGCGCCGCATGGCCTTGACCTGCTCGTCGGTGGTTATGAAATCCTTGAACGAACATGGCACGGTGCTGACGCTCCCACCCGCATCCGCCGGGGCAAGTTCAGCCAAAATATCGAATAGCCGCCTGGTGTACTCGACGCGCTCCGGAGTCGTCCAGTCCGGCTGGTAAACCTGTTCCTTGATGCGTTTCCCGTGAAAATCGCCATACGGAAACCCATTGACAGTGAAAACGTAACAGTTGTTTTTGTCGAGCCACTCACGAAAGCGCTGGAGTTCGTCCGCTTGGGCAAGTTGGCGCGATGCCGCGTCGCCCAAGCGTAAACCAATTGCGTAGGGCTTGCCATCGCTGACCCGGTCTCGAACCCGTAGCGTGTGCTCGTCGAGAGAGCGCAATGTCTCCGGCCAATCGCCACCGCGATGGATGTTTGTGCAATAGGCAAGATGGATGCCGTGGCTAAGTCTCATGTGCACTTGGCCAAATTCAGAGACCCTCGGGCTTGGTGAAGCGTGAGCTCTGGCTCATGAACTCGATTGGGTTTTGATAAACCACTTTGTCGATATACTGCGCATCGTTACCACGGCGTTTCATTTCCTGCGCGGCCTGAGGCACGGCCAACGGCACGCTGATGCCCCAGTCGCACGCGCTGTTCATCCAGATGCGCTCGTTCCCGTACACCTCAAGAATATCAATCGCACGGTTGGCCGTGCACTTGGTCTCCGGGTATAGAGTCATGCCGGCCCAGAATCCGTCATCGAGTACCATCTTCACGGTATGCTCCTCGACATGGTCAATGATGCAACGCTCTGGCTGGATACGGCTGTCGTTCTTAAGCACGTCCAAGATCAACCGGGTGCCCTTGCGCTTGTCCTCGAGGTGCGGCGTATGGACGAGGATCAACTGGTCGTTACCCCCCGCCAGATCAACGTGCTTCTCGAGCACGGTCATCTCGTTGCGGCTGTTTTTGTTCAGGCCGATTTCCCCGATGCCAAGCACGTTAGGGCTTTCCATGAATTCCGGGATGATCGCCAGCACCTCCTCAGCGAGCGCAATATCCTCCGACTCCTTCGGGTTGATGCAAAGCCATGTGTAATGAGGCAGGCCAAACATCGACGCACGACGCGGTTCATGCTGAGTGAGTTGGCAAAAGTAGTCGTAAAAACCCTGCGCTGAACTGCGGTCGAATCCGGCCCAGAACGCCGGCTCACACACCGCCTGACAACCAGCCATGGCCATTGCACGATAATCGTCCGTCGTGCGGCTAACCATGTGGCCGTGTGGTTCAATGTAACGCATTGCCCTGTTCTTCAGTCAACCGTTGTTCGTATCAGGGCAAGCGCCGCAGGCGGCCTTCACAGTTGCCTTTGGGATAGGTTCGTCTGAGGGGTCGCTAAACTCCAAAAGCACCTTCCCAGCGCGGTCCGGCTGCCCGCTCTCCAGCGCCTTCAGCGCCTCGCAGAAGGCGTCGTAACGGAAATCCGTCTCGCCATCAGCACGGTCAACACGATCCATAAACGCCGCGATGTCGATCAGCCTCGCCCGGGCGTCTAGAAAATAAAGATCGAGGATGTTTTTTCGGTCAGCCATTTTTCCGTGTAAAGGAGTTAAATAAACACCCGAAAGATCCTTTTGGCAATCTAATGATGATCTGTTGCACCTGTTCCCACAAACGACGGGGCAGTTGTTGACTTGGAGCGAATCATCCGCCAAAGGCCGGCAGCGATACTGCCAAGGATGCAATGTGTAACCGCACTGACGGCACACGGCACCGCCGCCAGAGCCGTGAAATGCGCCTTGGCCAATGCCGCCCCCAGACCGCTGTTTTGCATCCCCACTTCGATCGAAACCGTACGACTAGATTCCTCATCAAAGCGCAGAAGTCTGGCTAGACCGTATCCCAACCCAAAGCCACCCACGTGCAAGAGCACCACTGCCAACACGAGAATCCTCCAGTGCTCCTTGATCTGGACATGTTTATCGGCCAAAATGTAACCCACGATCAAGATAATGCATAACACCGACACAAAAGGCGATAAGGCCGAGATACGCTTGGCGGCCTTGCCAAAGCAATGATTCAACACCGTTCCGGCAGCCACCGGCAGGATCACGACGATCAAGATAGTTTCCAACATTGCGAGTGCATCCACCGGGACACGCTCCCCGACATAAACCTTGGTCAGCAGCGGCGTCAATCCCACAGCCAATGTGGTTGAAATCGCGGTCATACTCACCGACAAGGCAACATTGGCCCGGGCGAGAAAAGCGACCACATTGGACGCAGTGCCTCCCGGGCAACAGGAAACCAGCACAAGACCCACCGCGATATCGCGGGGCAAATCCAAAAGATAACCAATCCCCCAGCCCAAAAACGGCATGACGACAAACTGCAGGGCAACACCGCCTAGCAACGCTGCAGGAATCACGAATACACGCTTGAAATCGTTGGGGGTCAACGTCATCCCCATTCCCAGCATGATTAGTCCCAATCCAAACTTGATCATGCCGTCCGTACACCACGCAAAAGAAGCCGGCCAGGCCAGCGCCACCACGGCGACTAGCACGGACCAGAGCGGGAACAAGTTGGTTAACCAACGAAAACAGGTTTGCACTCCACTGATTGAGACGGCGTTGCCAAGCTGTGGCAATCATAATATCACAAAACAAGCGGCTTCGGCTTGAGTTTGCCGGGGTGTGGACTTAAATTGCCGACATGAAGCGCTTGTTGTTGGTTACATTGTTTTTGACAACGGTTTACCTGTTCCAATCCACTTCCGCCATGGCTCAGGGAGCTTCGCTGGATACGCGCGCTCTACGGGAAGATTATAGCAGATTGCAGAGCCAGCTGGCGGATCTCCTCGAGGCGCATAATGCTCTTAAGAGTGAACTTTCCAAGCTCCGCAGCGAGGTGCGTCTACTCCGGGCCGAGACCTCGACAAAAGATCCCACCACCGCCACCCGTGATGATCTAGAGGGATTGGCCAAGTCAATCCGCGAAATCGATCGTAAGCGCCTTCAGGACAAAGATCTCATTCTCAAGGAGATGAAGGCATTGCTTCGCCCCCCCCCAGCAGGAACCAAGTCGCCAACCGTCACGTCCAAATCGCAGAAAGGCTTCGATCACACCGTCGAGGCTGGTGAAACAATCTCGGCAATCATCGCAGCCTACAACACCCAATTGAAAAGCAAGGGTGTGAAAAAACGGATCACGCTCAAAACGGTACTCGATGCAAACCCGAACCTGAATCCACGAACGATGCGAATCGGCCAAGTACTTTTCATTCCCGACCCGAGATAACACCGCGCCCCATACTGAATTATGCAACTGAATTTCCTGGCAGAGAATTGGGGTACAATCGCATGGACTGTTCCCGGGGCATGGGTGGTTATCATTCTGGCGATTTTCTGGGCGCTACCAAGGATTGATTTTCGTGTCGGATCCAAAACTGTGGTAATTGAGTGTATGGGGCTTGCCCTGCGCAGAATTCCACTGGCGGACATCAATCGGGTCTCCAAGCGACTCAAGGGAAAGCCGGAAGTTTGGCGGAACACCTTGAAGGGGAATCACCGGATGCTGGTGCTTTACCGCAAAAACGGCAGGCGGCCGGTCGTAATCACCCCGCACAACCGTTACGTGTTCCGAAATCAACTCGAGGCAAATCTCGAACGACTGTCTTCGCGGGCCGCTTAGCCGTACACTGGCGTGTAAGCTTTGCGCCGCAACAGGAGCCAGGTTTTCAGCCCGATGCCCAGCTTGACAAAGCGGTTGATCTTCAACCTGTTCGCCTCAAAGACATTATACTGCACAACCTTAAGTTTCCCCAGCAAGCGCCAGTAGATCGCCCCCATGGCTTCCGAGGCAACAAGCAACTGTCCTAGCTCCTTGGGGAATGATTCGCGGGCCAGACGGTAATGTGCCCAGGCGCGCTCGGCGATTTCCTGCGTGGCGTTCGCGTACCCCATAGTGAAGCGCCCATTCAAAATATCATCGTCGGCAACCCCGTGTTTTTCCAGTATCGATTGCGGAAGATAAATCCTGCCTCGTTCGGCATCCTCGGCGACGTCACGCAGGATATTCGTCAACTGCATCGCTTGGCCAAGGTTTTCCGCGTAGTATTGCGTTTCGTTGCAATCACACCCAAAAACTCGGATACTCAGCAAGCCCACCACCGAGGCGGCCCGGTGGCAGTAAGTTTTCAGCTCGTCAAAGTCGCTGTAGCGGGTTTTCTTTAAATCGGACTCCATCCCGACGATCAACTCATCGAACAAACTGAAGGGCAAACCGTATTGCCGGATGAACGGGCGTAACTCGCGGCAGACCAGGAATTGAGGCTCCCCCCACTCGCAAGCTCTCCGGATGTCGTCCCTCCATTGTTGCAAGCTCTCGGCGCGCTTGGCCAATGGCACAGAATCATCATCGGCAGCGTCGTCGACTTTACGGCATAAGGCATAGAGCGTGACCATTGCTCGGCGCTTGGCCTTTGGCAGCAAAAAAAACGCGGCTGCCAAATTGGAGCCGCTATTCGCCGTAACCACTTGACTTTGTGAAGTTTGCGTCACTGATCCGGTTCTGTTTCCTCTCCCTCTGGTATCTCAGTTTTCGTGGGGGGCATACCACCGGTTTCAGACAAGGTCGGATTTCGTTTGCGGTGATCGCGTCGTTGACGTTTATGCCGGCGACGTTTTTTGCGCCGAGTCCCTTCCTCGCCTGGAGCCATTGGCTTGGAAGACGTTAAACGTGCAGACCGGTCTCGCTTCGACCGTTTACCAGCCCCATGGTGCACCGTTAGTATCATCAATGCAATGATGAGAGCGAGCCCAATCGCGACGGCGACAATCAACAGCGGCCCCTTTAGCGATTCCAGAAAACCGTCGTTGTTTGGGTTGCCAGGGTTAAGCAGTCCCAAAATTGGCGGGGGCATGTTCATAAAGAGTTTCATTCTCCGGTTGGGTCTGGTGCATCGCCCGCGCCGCCCTCAAGAGTAAGCTGCAGGCGGGTCATTCGGTATCGTAAAGCGTGTCGACTGATGCCTAATTTCTGCGAGGTTCTAGTGAGGTTCTTGTCACTGCGAGCCAACTCGATCCGAATCATGTCCCTCTCAAATGAAGCAAGCGCCTCCTCGAGCGAAAGCCCGTCATAGGATGAAGCGGAATCATCCTCCTTGCGAAGGCGCGTCTCGAGCCGGAAGTCGGGCAGGTTGGCAGGTTGGATCGCATCGGAGGTTGAGAGGATCACCGCACGCTCCATTGTATTTTTCAACTCACGGACGTTGCCCGGCCAATGGTGGCTCTCGAGCATATGAAGCACTTCACTGGAAAGTGGCTGAAACTGCTTGTTCATCTTCCGGCCGAACCCCGAAAGAAAATGCTCGGCCAACAATTCGACATCCCCGTCGCGATCCCGCAGTGGGGAGACTCTCAACTGAACCACGTTCAATCGATGGTAAAGGTCTTCTCTGAAATCGCCGGTTTCGATCGCGCCAATGATGTCTCGGTTGGTCGCAGCAATTATCCTGACATCCACTCGTTGCTCCTCAGTTCCCCCGACACGTACAAATGTGCCATCCTCAAGAAACCGCAGCAGTTTGGCCTGAAGGGAACGGGACATTTCACCGATTTCGTCGAGGAACAGAGTGCCACCATTGGCCTCCTCCACTTGGCCAACCTTCTGCTTCACTGCGCCAGTAAAGGATCCTTTTTCGTGCCCGAACAATTCGCTCTCAAGTAGAGTCTCCGGGATAGCCGCGCAGTTGAGCCTAACATAGGGCTCCTCGCGCCGCTGGCTAGAGTGATGAACCGAACCCGCGATCAACTCCTTGCCTGTACCACTTTCGCCTAGGATCAGAATCGTTGCCTCTGTCGGGCCGACCGTCCTGATCATCTCGCGCAAATCTTTCAGACCCCGACAGTTCCCAATGATATCGTCAAGCTGGTAACCAAATGGCAGACGTGCCTTGAGTTTTTCATTTTGAGTGATTAGTTCGTGCCGCTCAGCACAACGGTTGACAGAATGCAGCAGTTCCTCCGGTTCGAACGGCTTGGAGAGGTAATCGATAGCCCCGGTCTGAATGGCCTCCACCGCAAGCTTGGGAGTGGCGTAGGCAGTCATCATCAGGACTGGCAAGTCCGGCCAGCGCTCATGGGTTTCCCGTAGAAAATCGTAGCCGCTCATCCCCTCGAGTCGTGCATCGGTGATGACCATGAAATAATCAGACTCCCCAACCGCCTTTAACCCATCCTCCGCCGACTCCACGGTATCCACCCGATATCCCCGCGACTCGAGGACCGTCTTAAGCGACTCACGCATATTGCGCTCGTCGTCCACGACCAACAGGCTGTGGTTTTTGTTCATTGAGACTGCAGCCGAATGGCTGTCCTTCCCGGGAACAGTAGATTAAACCGGGTATATTTTCCAAGTTCTGATTCAATTTCAACAGTTCCGCCATACAATTCGGTATTGTGCCGAACGATGGCTAACCCAAGCCCGGTGCCCTTTTCCTTGGTAGTGTGGTACGGTTCAAACACCGATTCCAGGAGATCGGCCGGTATCCCCGGGCCATTGTCCTCAATGACCACACGAAATCTATAATCGCCTTCGTAGCTAGTTTTTATTTGGATTTCGCCGTTATCAGAAAGCACTTCGCGAGCATTTTGAATTACGTTGACGAACACTTCACTGATGTGCTCAGGCTGGGCCAGTAGCGGCGGCAGGGCGATCCCGTACTCGCGCCGAATGCGGGTGCCGAACTTGCTGCCTTTCGGGAACACCTGCAGAACAGCCGCGTCGAGTGCCTCGTTCACGTCTAGCCTGGCCAAGCGCCCCTCTACTAACTGGGCATAACCCATCAGCTTGGTGATGATCTGGTCCGCCCGGTTCACCTCCTCGCGAATCAGGCTCACCTGGCGCTTGGTTGTTTCGTTTTCATCCATCACTTGGCCAAGGGCGAATGCAGCGTTGTTGATGATGCCCAGCGGATTCTTAACCTGGTGCGCAATCTCCGCCGCGAGCCTCCCGGATGCCTGGAGCTGGCTCTGTCTCCGGTCGAACTCATCCTCCTCGTCCTCCACCCGGCGCTGCTTGTCTATCAACACCTGCAGCCCGTACCCACAGGCCGTCATCAACATTAACAACAACGCCCGCAGCACTACCGGCTCACCCGTGATATTTTCGAGTTCCTCCTCCGATCGCGAAACCACAATATCAAAGGCACCGGCACAAAGATAGATCACACTGACGGAGAGGTTCGCAACGATCTGCGTCGTGGCAATAGGCATGCTGATTGCATTGCGAACCTGCAACCCCAGGAACATCCAAAACAGGAAGCTCTCGAAACCGCCCGTCAGTTCCGTCATCATCGCCAGCAGTAGTGCGTCGAACAGGCAAATGGAAAACACCACCTCCCGCAGCACCCGCGTGGTAAACTCTTCCATCCGGATGAGCATCACGCCAATAATCACGTTGACAATGAGGCAGAAAATGAAGAACCATTGTATGGTGCGCAGCAGTGTCCAACGGACCCGATCAGAGTCCATCTCGGGCCACTCGATAAAGTAGAGATAAAAAATGAGGACAAGGAAATAAACCGCCTTGACCGGCAGTACGGTACTGCGCTCCATGAACCGGATTCGCGCACGCTGCGAGCCGTCATCGGGCGCAACAGACCTGAACAACTGGGACAGCCGCCACCAGTCTATCCTAGTCTTTGTGCCCCTTGGGGAGGCCATTTAATTAATCGTTCACCTGCTCTATGCCCAGCAACATCAGCGCACGGTTGGCAATCCCGTTCACGGGCCATAGACGCCCTATGCCCTCATAGCCGCACGATAACAGCCCCTCGTCTGGGCCAATAAACTCCGCGCCACGCTCCGTCAACGTCGCGACATTGGCCTCGGTGGCGGGGTGCTTCCACATGTTGCCATTCATCGCCGGAGCCACCAACAATTTGGCCTCGGGTCGCAGCGCCAGCGCCACACAGCCCAGCGCATCGCTGGCCATGCCGCAGGCCAACTTGGCCAGGGTGTTGGCCGTCGCCGGGGCTACCAACAGCAAGTCGGCCCGATCGGCAGCTCGGACGTGCGCGACACCGGTTTCCTCCTCGTCGTACAGGCTGGTAATCACGCGCCTGCGAGTGAGCGTCTGGAACGGGAGCGGCTTGACAAACTGCTGCGCCTCACAGGTCAGCACGACATCCACCTCGCACCCAGCCTTGGCCAACAGGCTCGCCAAGTCGATCGCCTTGTGAGCGGCGATCGAGCCACTCACACCCAGGACAATGTTTTTTGTTTCACCCATTGGTCAGGATGGCTTCGCGCTTGGCCAAGCGGACGCTCTCGATGATGCCAAGCAAACGCCCGGCGTCGGCCTCGCGGGTTTGGCTGGTCAGCGTATGGTCGAATTTTTCGGCCTGGGCTATTTCATCCTTCGCGATGGCCAGGCGCTTGGCGATCGCTTCATCGGTGTCGGTGCCCCGACCGCGAAGTCGATGCTCCAACTCCTTCAGGCTTGGTGGGCACAAAAAAACAGTAAGCAGCGATCGGCTCAAAACCGGGTCCGTCGCTGCTCGTTCGCGGATAGTTGCCGCACCCTGCACATCGATGTTGAGCAGTACATCTCCTCCCCCCGCGAGTTTGGCACGTAGTTCCGACTTGAGCACGCCGTAGTGATTGCCATGTACCAGCGCATTTTCCAGAAATTCGTCACTATCGACCCGGGCGAGAAACTCTTCTTCGCCAAGAAAATAATAATCCACTCCTTCCACTTCCCCACTCCTCGGCTCACGGGTGGTACAGGTCACCGCGCGACTCACATCCGGCAGAGCTGAGCGCATGTTGTCACAAAGAGTGCTCTTGCCAACACCGGATGGTGCGGTAATGACCACCAAAAGCGGCGTGCTGGAAACGGCCGTGCTCATTCAATGTTTTGAATCTGCTCGCGGATTTTCTCGAGCTCGGTTTTCAGGGTAACCACCTCCCTGGAAATTACAGCATCGTTGGCCTTGGAGCCTACCGTGTTGATTTCCCGGAATATTTCCTGCGCCAAAAAATCGAGCCTTCGCCCCACCGGCTGGGTGGCACGAAGGCATTCCTCAACCTGGGCAAAATGACTGTCGAGCCGGGTTAACTCTTCAGTGATATCCATCCGGTCCGTATAATAGAGCATCTCCTGGAGCAGCCGATCATCATCCGCCCTGGGCATCTCGACATTGACATTGTTTAGTCGCCCAATCAGTCGCTCCCGATGCTGTTTCAACACCGCCGGCGCGCGCTTGGTGACCCGTTTGGCTGTGCGCCTCAACCCGGCTAAACGCTTGGCCAAGTCCCGGCCTAGGTTTACCCCCTCTTTCTCGCGCATGGCCTGTAATGCCTCGAGCGCCTGGGCAAACGCCCGCTTTACCGGGGTGCGAAACACCTTGGCATCAAGAGTCGGCTCGGAGGTCTCCAGCACGCCGGGCAAACGCAGCAAAGCCTCAAGCGAAAAGTCGTCCGGTATCCTCAGCAACTTGGCCAACCTGCCCAGTTCCCGCCGGTACACCCTGGCTTGACCTTCGTTGAAAGCAACTGAAACAGCCCTGCTCGCACCTGAATACCGCAGCGCCACCCTCCCGTTGACTCGACCGCGTGAGACGGAGGCCAGCACCATGTCGCGCAACTCGGACTCGATGAATCCCAACTCAGACGGAAGCCCCAACGACACTTCGACCTGTTTACGATTCACCGTGTTCAACTCGACGGTGATGTGCGCACCCCTTGCCGTGCATTCACCCCGACCGTAACCTGTCATTGATTTCATTGCTCCAGCACCATCCTACCCAAGGCTCGCATAGTAGGCATCCACCCGATCGGCGACATCTCGATAACCGATGTCCCTCTCGTAAATAATTTTGAACTGGTCGACCGACTCTTCCGTCCGTCCCATCGAGTTGAGCACGTAGCCGAGTTGGTAATGTAGATCCATTTTTTCATCGTCCATGACCTCCTTCTTTTCCAGCGCCTTTTGCAGGGTGTTAGCCGCCATGTCATTCATCCCTCGCTTCGCAAAGCATCGGCCGATTTGCATCAACGACGCAATCTCCCGGTGGGGATTAGCCTGCGCGCGCTGAAAGGACTGGATCGCCAGGGTAGTTTCCCCAGCCTCAAGTTGCAGCACGCCAAGGTCGTACCGCAGGGACAGGTCGGACGGGTACGTGTCAGACAATCGCTGAATCTGCACCATCTCGAACGCCTTTCGCTCAGCGCTCAATCCTCTGGCCTCGCTTTCACCGGCCTGCTCGATCCTCCAGTCATACTGTTGCAGCTTAGTGTCCACGATAGCCCGATCCACAGCGGCATCTGAGCGAAGGTTGATTTTATTGAACCGTTCATAGTACTCGACGGACTGGTCATAATTTTTAACACGGCAATGCAACTCTGCCAGCGAGCGAATCAGCTTCAGGTTATTCGGCTCATCCCTGAGCCGTTCTTCGTACTCACGAATAAGATTCTCAGCAGTAGACTCCTGCTCCGAGCGGCGATTCTCCTGCTCTAGCAACACCGCCTCGGCCTCGTCCTTCAGAACCGCACGGTAGCCAGCCTCACCTGAGGCAACCTTGTCGTAACCTCCCTCTGACAGCGTACGGCTTGCCGTCAGGTTCTTTGAGAATTGCTGCACCTCCTGGTCGCCGGGGTGCGCCTTGGCCAACGCCGCACAGGTTTCCTCCGCCTTGGCCACGTCGCCGTTGTTCACCAAGGCCTGACAATATTTCATGGTATTGGCCTTGTCCCCAGACTGATGCTTCATGACCAGATCCCAGGCAAATAGCGCCGTGCGCGGGAAATCGGCCGCCGCGGCTGCATCGGCCAGCAGCTTGTTGCCCATCACGCTATACGGGTCGTCATTTAAAATCTGCTCCGCCACCTCGATGGCCTCTACCGGATTCTTCTTCAACCTCAGTTGCCCTTTAGGCAGGAGCGATGAGGCAGTCGTCTTGCCGAACATCCGAAAAAAACCACTCCTCTTGCCAGCTCGCTTGAACTGGTTAAGTCGAAGCGCCTCGCGGCATTCGAAAAAACCCGGCTCAAGACGCAGCGCCTGCTCGAAGAGCTTGGTCGCATACTCGAGATTGTCCTTGCGCAGCGCGACAAGCCCCTTGCTAAAACACTCACGGGCCTGGGGCTGCACCTCTTTTCTGCTCTTTTCTGGCACTGTTAAAACCTGCTCAAACCGTACCTACAAAACCAACCTGATGCAAACAACCTCCAGCTCCGCAGCCTCGAGCTTCTCGGTTGATCTGTCTCTTAGGGTCGTGTACAACATTTGCCGCCGGTTATTGGCAGACATACATGAGCAGGGAAGGCAAAGAGGAAAAACAAAAAAACAACCACATCGAGATCACCAACTCGAAGGAAAAAGACAACCCCATTCAAGTTGATCCAGAGCTGGAAAGCCAAGCGCCTGGCCAAACGGACGAAGAATCTGAAACCGAAGAGAAGGAAGAATTACCGCCACCCACTCCGGAGGAACTCAAGGAACTTCGGGAACAGGCGACCAAGGCGGAAGAATATTACGACCGACTCAAGCGACAGGTCGCCGAGGCCGACAACCTCCGCAAGCGTTTGGCCAAGGAGAAACAGGACGCCATCCGCTACGCCAATGAGTCTCTCATCTTGGAACTTCTACCCACAATGGACAGCTTCGAGATGGCCATCAACGCCGCCCAGAAATCGGACGATAACTCGATCGATTCACTTAAGACCGGGATCGAGATGATCTACACCCAGATCAAGCGGACCCTCGAGGAAATTGGCGTCACGGAAATCGACGCCACCGGCCAAACGTTCGACCCTTCCCAGCACGAAGCAATGTCCCGGATGAAAACCAACAAAGCCAAGGAAGGCACCGTGCTTGAGCAAACCCGAAAAGGCTACCGCTTGCGGGATCGCCTTCTCCGGGCCGCATCCGTAGTCGTGGCCATCCCCCCCGATGACGCAGAGGAGGAAACCGAGCAATAACCATGACCAAGCGCGACTATTACGAAGTGCTCGGCTTGAGCAAGGGGGCCTCTTCGGATGAAATCAAAAAGGCCTACCGAAAGCTTGCCGTTAAACATCACCCCGACAAGAACCCGGATGACAAGGCGTCAGAGGAGAAATTCAAGGAGATTGGCGAAGCCTACGAAGCCCTGAGCGACCCTGAAAAAAAATCCGCCTATGATCAGTTCGGGCACGCCGCATTCAATTCCCGGGCCAGGGCCGGTCGAGGCGGGAGCGGCTTCCACGATCCGTTCGATATTTTCCGTGAAGCCTTCAGCGGCGGTGGAGGCGGGGGTATCTTCGAGGATCTGTTCGGTGGAGGAGGTCAACGCAGTTCCTCCGGGCCGACTCGCGGCTCTGACCTTCGCTACGACATGAAGCTAAGCTTCGAGGAAGCGGTTCACGGGTGCGAAAAGGAAATTAGCCTCAGCAAACTCGATGCGTGCGAATTATGCAACGGCAGCGGAGCCGCTGACGGCGCGCGCCGGACCACCTGCAGCACCTGCAACGGCAGCGGGCAGGTCGTACAGTCGCAGGGCTTTTTTAGCGTGGCCCAGACCTGTCCCCGTTGCCACGGCAGCGGTTCCACCATCGACAAGCCATGCCCCAAGTGCAATGGCGATGGACGGCTCGACAAGACCAGCAAAGTCACCATCCGCGTCCCGGCTGGTGTCGATACCGGCGCACGACTGCGCTCAACCGGCAACGGCGAGGCCGGCGTGTACGGCGGAAAACCGGGTGACCTGTACGTCATGCTGCACGTCAAGGAGCATGAGGTTTTTGAGCGCGATGGCGACGACCTCCAATGCGAGGTGCCGATTAGTTTTTTACAGGCAACACTTGGCTCGGAGATCGAGGTGCCCACCCTTAGCGGCAGCGCCCGCATCAACGTGCCGCCCGGAACCCAGTCAGCTACCATCCTGCGTCTTCGGGGTAAAGGCGTGAAGAACGTCCAGGGCTACGGACATGGAGACCTGCACGTGCGCGTTATTGTCGAGGTGCCCACCCGCCTGAACGCCGGGCAAAAAGCCAAGCTCACTGAGTTCGGCGAACTCTGCGACGAGCGCGTCAACCCGATGCGCAGTTCGTTCACCGAGAAGGCCAAGAAGTTTTTCAGCTAGTTAGTCCCTGTTTCATGCACCGTTTTTTTATCCCCCCGAAGGAGTGCCACAACAACCCGCTTCGACTCTCCCCACCGGAAGCCAAGCACGCCCGCTCTGTACTACGCCTACGCGAAGGCGACTGCGCCGTCGTCCTTAACGGCGCAGGCAAGGAACTGCTCTGTCAGGCCGAGAAGGTAAGCAGCGACTCCGTGTCGCTTAACATCGTCCAGGAAAACAACATTGACCCCCTACCCTTCGAGGTCACACTTTACCAGGCTGTAGCCAAGGGCAAGGCGATGGATTTCATTGTCCAAAAAGCCGCCGAACTAGGGGTGCACCGGATCGTGCCGGTGCTGTCCGAACGCTCCGTGCCGGACTGGGACGAGCCCAAGGCAGCAGCCAAGGTCGATAAATGGCGAAGCATCTGCGTCGAGTCCATCAAACAGTGCGGCTCCGCTTGGCTGCCCAGGCTAGAATTGCCGATGAACCCCAGAGACGCTCTGACTGACGCGCGTCAAACCGAGTTGGCTCTGATTGCCACGCTGCAACCCGACGCAAAACACCCTCGCGAACACATCGATGCTTATTCCACAGAGCATGGCCAAGCGCCGGGCAAACTGGCGATCTGGATCGGACCGGAGGGCGACTACACTCCGGCGGAAATCAACACCATTCGCACCGGTGCCCTGCCGATCACACTCGGCCCGCTCGTGCTCCGCAGCGAGACCGCCGCCATTTACTGCCTCTCCGTGCTCAATTACGAACTCCAATCCCACCACTAGCCGCCTGGGCTATGCAGAGGCTTCCTTCATGTAGCGCAGGCTCTCTCGGGCGATCGTCTCGGGGCCTTCCTCGAAGTCGAATACCTCAACAGAAACGAAGCCATCATAATTGACCTCTTTGAGTGCACCAAAAATCGGCTTAAAATCGATATCACCGAAACCGGGGCCCTTTAGGTTGGCATCGTTCGCATGGAAGTATGCGAAGTTCGGGTGCGAGTCGCGGATGATATCCGGAATCGGCTTGAGGTCGGAACACATTGCTTTCACATCTAGGATGATCTTGAAAGCTTCACTGTTGAACTGCTCAATAAACTCAATACCCTTCTCGGCTGTGTTTACAAAATTCGTTTCCGACGGAGCCAGCGGCTCAAAACAAATCGTCACCGCCTTATCCTCAGCCATTTTTATCGACGGGGCAAATGTCTGTCTCGCCAGTTCCCACGCCTGCTCAAAACTAACACCCGGCAGCAGGTTTCGCTGCTTGGGCGAACCAACGACGATTGCTTCACCGCCAAGGTCGGCGCAAAACCTCACTAGTTCACAAAAATAATCCGCCGTTTTGCGACGTATTTCCGGATCGGGATGCGTCATGTACATGCCTTCGGTCTTGATCAGCACCCAGTGTACCGCCGAGATTCCAATACCGTTATCCGCCGCTGCATCCCTAATCCGATGCCGCTCCACAACAGACACCTCTGTCACGTACTGCGCCAGCGTAAACGGCGCAATCTCGATCGCATCGTAGCCGGTCTCGGCAACAAACTTGATCGAATCGTCAATCGACCAGCCCTCGAAAACCTCATTGCAAATGGCAAACTTCATTTTGTTGATTGGCTAAAACCTAGCATACAAACACAGTCAGAATAGATATTCAGGCTAATTCACAAAAGTGGGCCAGCAGCCGCACGCCTTGCTTGCTGACTTGGAGGGATTGATAGAGCACTTCCCCATGACTAATCGGCGAGTTGCCCAGGCCAGCGGCCGCGTTGGTGATGCATGACAACCCGGCGACCTCGAGCCCCAGTTGTCGGGCAACGACCGCCTCCGGCACTGTGCTCATGGCAATGGCATCGGCACCCAGTTTTGCGAGGGCGCAAATCTCTGCCGGCGTCTCATAGCTTGGTCCCGACACAGCCACAAAAACACCGCTCTTCAACTCAATCTCGCAGTCGGCGGCGGCCTGGACAAGCGCTTGACCAAGTGACTCGGAGTAAGCCGCGGACATGTCCACAAAGACCGGCAGCCCCGCCGGTGCTTGCCCACACAACGGATTGACCCCCATCATGTTGATGTGGTCGGTGATGCGCATGAAGTCGCCAACCGCCAAGTCTGCCTTAATACCACCGGCTGCGTTGGTCAGTAAAACCTGCTCAACACCAAACGCGGCCATGACCCGAATCGGAAACGTTACCTGATCCATCGAATGGCCCTCGTAGTAGTGCAACCGCCCGGCCTGCAAAAGAACATCCACCCCACCGAGTCTACCGATGACAAATTGTCCAGCGTGACCATCCACTCCCGGTACAGCGCAACCAGGCACTTTTGCAAAGGCAACTGCCGAGGAATCCCCAACCTCCTCGACCACTTGGCCGAAGGCACTACCCAGCACAATACCCAAGCGGGGGCGCAAATGGGTTGAGTCACAAAGGAGCTGAGTGGCTTTTTGAAGGTTTGACTGCACTCGGCGGGTATGGCGCTTACCGAAACGGATTTCAAGTCAAGAAGCGATGGTTATTAATACCGTGAGACGGCAAAATACGGTATTGATTGGAGAAATTTATTGACGCCTAAGTTGAGCTTTCGCTAGGTTCTCCCGCCTTCAGGGTTCCTGAGTAGCTCAATGGTAGAGCGGTTGGCTGTTAACCAATAGGTTCTAGGTTCAAGTCCTAGCTCAGGAGC
>Ga0209019_1000537_pt1 | contig 19288 bp, 10 predicted proteins | sample METZYME_3_300m_FD_187549 | JGI IMG/M metagenome (GOLD analysis project Ga0209019, IMG submission 187549) | Marine microbial communities from oxygen minimum zone in mesopelagic equatorial Pacific - METZYME_3_300m (SPAdes) (version 2) | ecosystem: Environmental > Aquatic > Marine > Oceanic... | reverse complement strand
GGATAGTTCTGATTTAAAGAGAATCTATCTAAAATATTATTGTCAACACCTAGTGCGCTTGGATCGGTTATCATTGCTATGTCGATGTCAAATGAGACATCGCCGGTTCCAATAATTAAGTCTGACGAAATAATATGGTTTTGATCCTCTCGAGGCATCATGGTTAGTGACATGCTCATTGTATCTTTTGCAGCAATATGACCGGCTGATCTTTCCATCGTTAGCCAGCTGGAATTATCACCCTTTATAATATTGGCATTGTCTACGCCTATTCCATATGCAAAGTTTCCTCCGCAGTCCGTATAACGAACACCAACGGTGAAGATTCCTGGACTAATGTATGGAGTCAGGTCATAGACCATTGTGTGCCAGTTCGCATCAGCCCAGTCAACTGGCAGAAACCCGTCCCACTCTAGCCTGGTCTCGATGGTGCTGTCGACCACTGTCCATGTTGCGCCGTTATCTGTAGAAACCACGATTGACGCACTCTCAGCATATAGAGAATCACCTGTTGAGCAGTCACCAAATGGATTAACGAAAAAGAGGTCAGCAACAAAGAACACTGGACCATCGCCATTGTATGGTATGGCCTGGGACTGGAGGATTATATCCGTCGGATAGTAGCCAGGATTGGTGCCGGTATAGTATTCCTCTGCATCATTATAAAAGAAAAATCCGCCGGTATTGCTAGGAAACTCAAGCCAGGAACCATTCGCAGTCTCTGGTGTTCCCCAGCTCCAGTAACCTTGAGCATCAAAAAAGTTGGTTGATGTTTCCTGAGTGTCAAAAGTATTGCTTAAAAGGGTATTTTCTGTTGTCTGACTTACCAAACCATCAGACTCAAAAGAAAAAGGATGGGCTGTAGTATCCAGGTTGATAAGTGTAAACTCAAACGTTGAGTATTCCCCTGAAGCTAAGTCCAGGGTGTCACTGAAAGATGATTGCGACAGTATGAAAGGATCTATCGGTGCATAGCAGGATTCAAATGCAAAATCAGATTCTCCACTGGCATAGCTTGCGCTGACCTTAAAACAATATTCCACACCATTTGTCAGTCCGTCAGCGGTGTACTGATTTTCTTCGATAAAAGCAACCATGCCCCCGTCCTTATATACCCTGTAACCAAGGAGCGTACCACAAGGATTAGAGTATCCGCTGCCGTCTCCCCCAAACACTCTTATGTTATCTACAAACCAGTTACAGCCATATCCTACCGGATCGTAGTAACGAAAACCAATGTAGATGGACTGTCCAGCATATGCAGAAAGGTCTATATGGTTTGAGAAGTATCCATCACCGAGTGTGAGCGGATTTGAATAGTGTACCGTGGTCCAGTCAGCGCCATCTGTGGATACCTCTACAAAGTTTGAATCATGTGCAAAATCGCTGTAGTCAATGTACTCATCAAAAAATAGTGACGCGCTAGCGTATGAGCTTAGGTCAATTAGTGCAGTGCTCATCCGGCTGTTTGCTGGTGCGGTCGTGTCTGACCACAAAGCAACTGCTCCATACTGCTCACTTACCCAAGCTTCGTTTGAGGCGTCGCTGCAGGCATACATGTCTGTGTCACAGTCAACAGCGAGCCCATCATTATCTCGAAACCAGCCGCCTGAGCTGTCTTGGCCAATGTGCTCGATCGTAAGGCCCTCACTGCTGCAGGTTGTGAAACAGTGAGAGTAAACTTCCACTCCGTATCCAGCAAGAGTATCTGGCTTTTCCCATGCGAGAGCAACGCTCTGATTTAACGGCACGCCGCTAATAAATTCAGGCGGACATTGATCTTGAGAGAATATTAATACGCTAGATAATAGAGATGATATAATAGAAATTTTTATAAAAAGTGTGAGTGTTTTAGTCATTTTATTTTCCTCTCTATCTAGTGCGAAACATCTTTCGCCTACTATCTTATTATTAATTCTAATATATTCAAAGAACTTTAATGTATATGACACAAATGATTACACGTTGGTACTTATTTATAGCGCTTTTATTGGTGTCAGTCATACCCCTGGTTGGTGGCTCTACCGGTAAGATTAAGGGTAAAATCATAGACTCTGAGAGTCAGCAGCCTCTTGTGGGTGTCAACGTATATCTTGATGGTACCGCGATAGGTACAGCATCGGATGAGTCTGGAAAATATCTAATAATAAATATTTCAGCAGCATCCTACACGGTTGTTATATCCTACGTAGGATATCAGACAATAAAGATGAATGATGTTGTGGTCAACGCAGACCGGACTACTGTTCTTGATTTTAGTATGACCGTCGCCGCGGTAGAGGGTGAGGAGGTTGTTGTCGAGGCAAAAAGACCAGTGATCGTAAAAGACCAGACTGCCACAACGACAACAGTAGAGAGCGCGACCATTAATAATATGCCGGTGAATAATATTTCAGATGTTTTATCTACCATGGCAGGCGTTCTGGAGCAACATGGAGGAAACTATATTGTAGGTGGTGGCTACCATTTTCGTGGAGGAAGGGCAGGCGAGGTCACCTATCTGGTAGATGGTTTTGTTGTTGAAAATGCGCTCTATGGAGACATGGGTCTAGATATTTCTAGAAATGCAATCTCTGAGATTTCAATGATAACAGGTGCCTTTAACGCAGAATATGGTGAGGCAACTAGTGGAGTGATTAATATTGTTACCAAAGAGGGGAAGGCGGACTATTCTTGGAATCTAAGAGGGGTGTCAGATGCTCTTTTAAACCCAAGCTATCACGCTCAGGGTCTATCCAGAATGGAGGCAACATTTAGCGGCCCTCTGTTACCATCCAGACCAAACCTGGCTACTATATTTTTCAACGGGGATATTCTGGACACTCGGACTTCGATGTGGAAAAATAAATTACCATGGGATATTCTGAAAAAAGACAATGACGGGGATGGAGTCTATGATGAGTCTGATGGTGATGTTATCGCTGAAGCGGATATCACAGCAGATGGAAAAGACAATCCGGTTCCTCTAGCGAAAGGTGCGGTCGAGATCAATAAAACCTTTACCAATCAGGCGCGTTATAATGGAAAACTGGTCTTAAGGCCAATGCAGAAGCTTAAGATAGTGGCTTCCGTGAATAACTTTTATTCCACAGCAAAAGGATTTTCTATGAGCTACAGGCTTATCCCCGAGATGAACTCGACAGGCCTGGATAGGACACGCGATTTTCAGTTGAAAAGCTCTTACACCATTTCTAAGAATATGTTTTTTGATATAAAATATCACCGATATACGAGAGAGCAGTGGAACGGTTACAAACCCTATCTGAATAATAAGCATGAGCTCCACTCAAAAATATTCACTATCCCGGATGATTGGGAGGGATACGTTCCGTCCTCACTATCTGGAGGAGATGAGTTTTTATGGCTTAGCTACTATGCGGAGCCGTTCAAGGACCTAAACGGAGACGGCGCATGGAGCGAATACGCCGCTGAGTTTTGGCATGATACTGATGGAAATGGTATATGGGACAATGGCGAATATTTTAGTGACTGGAACAATGATGGGATTTGGAACATGATAGACTCGGATGGTAATGGTCTTCCAGACCAGGAGCCATATGGTGACATGGACGGAAATAATAAATATAGTTTTGGGGTTGACCCTCCATCAACTAGCGAGGTCTCATATGATGGTACATCAAGCTATGAGTTTTGGGGTGATTACCTTATCTATAATAACTATGGGGATACCGTAAGAACCGCAAGGTCCACCAGTCAGGACTACTGGTGGTACCACTCAGACTATACGACAATTGGAGCCACCTTAACCTGGCAGTACAATGATTTACACCAACTAAAATCAGGTGTAGAAACCAGGCAGTATGACATTGGTGAGTTCTGGGCCTCAGGAATTGGTGGTGGTTTTTTCGGAAACTCTTCTGACGCAAGTTTTATTATGTGGAACCACAAGCCAAGATCGAGCAACTGGTATATCCAGGATAAGATAGAGTACAGCGATATAGTTATAAACCTAGGGATAAGGTATGACAGGCTAGACCCAAACAGCACCTACCCTGATCCAACAAAAGAGCTGGGATATGAATATACTGATGCAGCGGGCACAACCCAGATCATTACTCCTAGCAGCCTAAATTTATTAACCCCAGGTGAAAAGGAAACTCTATCCTGGGGATACCTAGATCGTGATGAAAGCGGAGACCTAACTAGGTTTGAGAGTGCACCAAGAGCGCCAGTAAAAGATCAGTGGAGTCCTAGGCTAGGGGTTGGTTATCCAATTACTGATAGAACCGCGTTCCACTTTTCTTATGGTCAGTTTTACCAGTTTCCAGATTTAGTAAACATGTATAACTATTCTAACTATCAGGGTGAGGGCGTCTCACCCCCAGGATGGTCAGACGCGGCTAATTCATTGGCGAAAGATTTTTTATACGGGAATCCTTACTACCCATTCCCCTATAATATTACGGACTGGTACATTCCAGAGGTTGGAACGCCAAATGTTAAGCCGCAGCGTTCTGTACAGTACGAGACCGGTCTCAGGACTAGGATAGGGAGCCAGTATCTTTTAACGGTTAATCTCTATTATAAAGATATGTTTGACTACATTGCGTCAAAACGTTACGATGCAGACCCAAGCCAGTATGCGATATATGAGAACATGGACTATGCTAACTCGCGCGGTCTTGAGTTCACTCTAAAAAAATTATTTTCCAACGGGATAGACTGGAACCTGAACTATACACTGGCCAGGGCAGAGGGGAACGCACCTACTCCTGACTATCACTGGTATGTGGCTGAGTGGGCAAATGGGTATGACTGGAAAGATTTTAATCGTACGTATACAATGCCCTGGGACCAGACTCACACGGTAAACTTTAGACTCAATTATTTTACGCCAACAGGATTTGGGCTTAGTACAATTAGCAGCTATGGTAGTGGTCTACCTTATACACCTGAGGATGCCCGTGCGAGGCCTATTGATGAACAATACTCAGGCAGGATGCCTTCAACATCGAACGTGAACCTCAAACTGTTTTACGATAGAAAAATGATGGGCTATAATGTCAGATTTTTCGCAGACATTACAAACCTGTTAGATAAAGAAAACGTACTGGCTGTTGATAATACAACTGGTGAGCCTGATGCAACCCTTGACTCTGGTCAGTCTCCGATGGTTGTTTGGAAACCATATTATATCAGTCCACCAAGACATATAGAGATCGGAATCAGTGTTAGTAGGTAGTATGATATATCGAACTGTTGTGATATTGATCGCAGTATCCTTTGCCAATGTTTTTTCTCAGACAGAAAAATTGACCAAGATGGAATACTATCAAAAATACATTGCCAAACCGGGCACAAGCAGAAACGCGCTAAAAGCAGCGAGTGCTCAGGATAGAAAGAGAAGTGTTTTGGACAAAGGAAATGTTGTCCTGAGAATGCAAAACACCGGTATATATGGCTATGACCCTTGGGGGCTAAACCATGAGTTTCCATCTGGCAGTATGTTAATGGATGGCTGCTGTACCTATTACTGGACAGCTGCTCCTGTTGCCGGAGCATTAAAAAATGGTGTCCCATCATTTAGCGTGGGTACCATGTACTCGGCCAGAGACCATGATGAAGAGTTTGAGCCTTTAGCAGGATATGACGCTGGCTATGTTGACACGGAAGCAAATATTGGAATAGCGTTCAGTGATCTTCCCGAATCCTGGCCGGATCAGTGGCCCATTGAGACGGCCATGGGCGATACATTTATGTCAGTTATATATGATGCAAGTAAGGCTCCATCAGACACAATTTATTTTGCGGGAATAGAGTCCAAACTGGGCCCAGATGGTTTCCCAGATGCGCCATGTGGGATTGGTGTCCAGGCAGACAGGGAGGCATATTTTGTCGTTACCGATAACGATCCAGACTATGGTAATACTTTTGCCAGTAACAATGGTGCTGGTCCTCTAGACATTCGTATTGATGTATGGGTACTAAACTATAGTAACACATTTGGTAATGATGGATTCATTTTCATTCAGAAAATGACCAATGTTGGAAAGGATACGCTAAAAGATTTTTATTTTGGTGTCAACAGCGACCCAGACACACCTGAACAAGGGTGGAACGAGTGGACCGATGATCTGAGTATTTTTATAGCCCCTAATGATCCTCACATAGCAGAGAAAATCTCTGACACAACAGACGCACACTTGTTAGAAAATTTGGCGATTATGTGGGACCCTGATGATAAGTCAGAGGGGTTTCGTTCTTCCGGAATTGCCTGGGCAGGAGTAAAATTTTTGGAGTGTACGTATTATGATAACCAGGGAAATACCCAAGACTATGGGGTGTCAGCGTTTCACACGGTACCCTGGGAGAATGATACCCAGAGTGATGCCGAGGCATATAACCTGCAGCTGCTTGGCGGAATAGAAGAGCCTGATAATACTGCTCCGCTCTCATCCGATATGTATAATAAACCCTATACCTATGGACCCAATTGTACATGGATCATAGCATCTGGTGGCCCGGAGCATACAAACTCAGATGGTGAGACCGTTCCCGCGCTTAATGTTGCCCCTGGAGAGTCCGTTGTCTTTACTTTTGCTGATTTTTTAGGGATCAATGAGGCAGATTTATTAAGAAATGCAAAAGTTTTTCAGTCTCTCTATGATAATAACTGTTCCAGTCCAAAACCACCTGCGCATCCAGTGGTTCGTGCTCAGCAGGATGACCATAAAATTGTACTATTCTGGGATAAGCGAAGCGAGCAGTCTATCGATCCAGTTACGGGGAATAATATGTTTCAGGGATACCGTGTTTATCGTAGTACCGACCGCGGCAGCACATGGGGCAATGTTGTTACCGATCTTAATGGTAATCCAACAGATATTTATCAGCCTCTGGCTGTGTATGATCTTACGGATGGTGTTTCAGGAGCTTACACGATGTCCGATCCTCTTGCTTATTATAATCTTGGATCAGAGTCCGGCCTTGAGTATACGTTTATAGATGAGAATATTGTTAATGGCTACGAGTATTGGTATGCTGTTACCGCCTACGATGGTCCGGATAACTGGGCTGGGGCCCTGGTTGACCCAATGGAAAATTCCAAGGCGAAGGATGCATCGATCGTAAATGATAACACGGTTGCGCTGATCCCTCAGGTAGCATCTGCCGGTCTAGATAAAGGGGGGGTCGTAGACATAACCCATCATGGTCTATCTACTGCAACTTTTAATGCTATATCCGCTGACCCGTTTATCATACAGATTCTTGGACATAGCGAGGTAACCTTAGAAGATTTAAAAAGCAAAGGCTTCACCTACCAGATTGATTTTCATGAAAAAATAGACTCGATTGATGTGAGCTCAGGAGTGGTCGAAACCTATGACACTACCTATACAAGCTTCTGGTCTCTTGTTAATCTTGATAATGGTGATACGATTATCAATAATGAGACAGATATTTCTTCTGAGATTCAGCATGTGGTTGATGGTTTTATTCCTTCGTTTTCAGGTGCAACCTGGGAGATAACAGAAGAAGACTCATCCGTGTTTATTGCTTTTAACCAGAGCAGTGCAAGTTCAGTTATTTTCAGTGGACTAGGTCATCCGAGCGCGACAGAAAAAACATGGAAAAGTTATCTTGAGACCCTTCCATCAAGCAGTATCGGAGAGTTGGGAGGAGATCCCGCGGTATCCGATCTTTGGAACGATCTAGAATTAAGATTCACAGATGGAGGATCGGTTGCTTCCTATTATAATATTTTAACACTGTACGGTATGCAGGAGATCGATACTGTATTGGTTCCGTTCGAGGTCTGGGACATCGAGAATAACCAGCAGATAAACCTGGCCGTTTACCAGACCGTTGGTACGAATAAGCCTGAAGGAAAAGTTTGGAACGTTGATAGTGTGATGGTATTAGACTCATTGTTCTCTTTGGATACTGTCACCGTAGACACATCTTGGGTTTTTGGCTTCAGTTTTAATACAAGTTTTCAGTTTATACCGGGATATAACAATTACTCAGAGGTTGAAAAATTACACTATGCCTTGGACACCGATAAAATGGGATGGATAATTAATTTAGGTCAGCAACACTCATATTTTAATCCTGGCGATATTTTTCGTATATATATTGCCAACCCCTTACTTCCTGGCGTGGATAACTATGTTATAGCTACCAGTAGTGATGATAATACGCTTGAAGATGGCGATCTTGATCATATTCGGGTTGTCCCAAACCCATATATTGTAACCTCTGTCTATGAGCGCGTGTCCTATAGCAAAGAATTACAGTTCACTCATCTTCCTGAAGAGTGTGTTATTAGGATCTATAACACTTCTGGAGATTTGATCCAGCTATTAGAACATAAACCATCCAGCCCTGGATATCGAGGCCCAAGTATCGAGGCCTGGAACCTTGGCACCTATAACAATCAGGATATCGCTTTTGGCGTATATGTTTTCCATGTTGTTTCAGGAGGGTTTGATCAGGGCAAAGAATTCATCGGAAAGTTTGCGGTGATCAAATGATTCGAGCTCTATCTATTATTACATTTCTTCTATCAGTTTTAACTGGTCAGTTCGATAACTCTGGTACCTCCGCAGCTAATTTTTTAAAAATTGGTGTTGGAGGAAGAGCTGCAGGTATGGGCGGGGCCATTGTTGGCAATATAGATGGCCCGAATAGTATGTTTTGGAACCCTGCTGGAATTGCTAACGCAAGCGGGGTTGAGTTTTCAATAAACCAGAACGATTGGATACTCGATCTAAAACACAGCTACTTTGCTGTTGTTTTTCCAGGAGGCAGGGTCGGCCACTTTGGATTTAGTGTAAACTACCTGGATATGGGAAGAATGAGCAGAACCACAGAGTTTGAGCCTGAGGGAACTGGGACAACGTTTACCGCTTCAGATGTTGCTATCGGTTTTACCTTTGCGAAGCACATGAGTGATCGTTTTAATGCTGGCTTTCAGATAAAGCTCGTCCAAGAGTCAATATCTTTTGCGACTGCAAGTGCTATTGCAATTGATGCGGGATCACAATATATCACAAGGTTTTCTGGGCTCAAGATAGGAATGGCAATCACAAACTTTGGTACAAAAATGCGTCTCAATGGTACAGACCAAAAGGTAGACATAGACGCCTATCCAGATCTGGATGGCAACCCTGATGTTATCGCAAACCTTCGTACAGAAGATTGGCCCTTGCCAATGGCATTCAGGGTTGGACTATCTATAAAACCTGTGGGCCCAGAGTCAATGGTCAAGAGCACAAAGCTGGAGCTTACCGTAAACACTGATTATTATGATTCCAGAGACCTGAACCCATTTTATCTTGCTGGTCTTGAGCTAAAGCTGGCTAATCTAGTTTTTTTACGAACTGGCTTTAGGCATGAGTACACCCAATATAGTGATTCTATAGATGACACGAGTGTAGATAAAATAGAAAATGCTTCTTACTCCGAACTGTATGTTACTAATTGGTCTTGGGGGATTGGCCTGTCTTCAGAGAGCTTTCCATTAATCCCTTACAGGTTTATGATAGACTATTCAGTATCTGACTTGGGAATCCTTGGGCTGAGTACCCAGCTTGGTATTACGTTCAAGCTCTAAGGGTTATTACATAACCCCTCTGTTTTTCATATCACTCACAAAAAATTTCCAGATCTCTTCACTTGTATCTAGGTCGCCGTTTCCGGATCTTTTAGGCCATCCTGGTGGCCACTCATGGTCGCCATTAATCACTTTGTAAAACCAAACCTGGTTGCCATTTATACCTCCAGTGTATTTGTGAGTAATAACAATACTGCCATCGTTTGGATCTGTATCTGGTAGTGTGTCAATGACTACGTTCTTACATTTGTTGCGCTCAACCCAAAGATCGATTGTTCTTTCTACGCCCATATACGGGCCCCACTTGTCACTGTTGTCCTCGTCCCCATCGTAATAGGTTGTATTATCTGCTGTACCATGTACCTGGAAAACAGGAAGAGGGTTGTTCTGATTGCAGCTGTCATAGATCCAGCCCATCATACATCCGGTGATTGGAGCGATTGCCTTAAACACATCAGCAGACTGGCATCCTAGTAAGTAGCTCATGTCTCCACCATTAGACATTCCAGAGCAGAATGTTTTTTCAGGATTAAAACCATGTTCACTCTGAAGATGTTTAGCGAGAGAGGTAATAAAACCTATATCATCAACGGTTTCATCCTTGTGTGTTTCATAACCAACATTCCAAAATGTGCTACCCTTTTTTGTGTATATAGATTTTTTTGAGCTTTTTATACCCTGAGGATAGCATACAGCAAATCCGTATTTATCTGCTACCATGTTCATCTGGCTGTAGTTCATTATAGTGGTATTTGTACTTCCAAGTCCGTGAAGTATAAAAACCAGGGGACTATTTTTTTGAGCTGATGGTGGAACATAGAGCATATACTCTCTTTCTAATCCGCCACTCAAGAATATTTCTACAGGCAGCGTTTTATAATCTTTTTTTGCCGATTTTTCGCAGGAAAAAAGAAGCAGAGCAGCGATGAAAAATAGAATATTTTTATGCATGATTTAGTGAAATCTTATAACAATTAAATACAGTTCCAATAACATTAATAGACAAATGTCCTTAGTGCTATAGACTCAGCTATATTCAAAAGGACAAGCAAAATAAATGGTGAGATATCGATACCCAAAGACGAGGCTGGGATGATATCTCTTATTGGTTTTAACATTGGCTCTGTAACCTTATATACAATCCGAGTAATATCGTTATTAGGATCATGTGGAATCCAGCTGATAATTAACCTTGCCCAGACAAAAAGATCTAAAATAGCGAAAACGCCTTTTACCAATTTTAGAGTAAATAATATATCCATTATCTAGGTATTATACTTTTCCAAGTTATTCATGATAGAGTACTGAGGATTTTGTTTCTAGCTAATAGGTAGCTGGTCTAGTCTTGAATAGTACTTGGCCCTAGCATAGTAGGAAAATTAAGTCTTATATCATCAGTACCGATTCCATCAAATGGATCCTCTAGATCTTCCTGAATGTTATCAAGAATCGTGAGAACCAAACTATATAATATTGCAATTGCAATTCCAAACTCTATGCCTTTATCAGTAGCGATATGTGCAAAAAATGGTCCAAAGATAATTGGGAAAATATTAAGAAAAACTTTTGTGTAAGCGCGCAGAGAATTAGGTGTCCGGTAGTTTTTAATATTAATAATTTTTTCAAGTCCAATTGCCATGAATCTGAGATTATTTTGGAGCCTTGAGTTTTCTGTGTCTATAAGAAATGGCCTTATTTTTTCATTAGATAATGATACATCGCCTAAGATTTCAATTATCCGATCATAGGTCTCAGGGTTTGGTGTAGTTGAGTGTAAATATTCGTATAAATTGTCAAAAAGATCCCTGTAGATCGTATCAATCCGATTAACGTGTTCATCACCATTTATTTTTAATCCACGATGATTTTCTTTTGAATTTTCATCAATCCAGTGCATATGTGCATATCGTATGGATAAGGCACTTCCTTTGAAAACTGAATAATGCTCAAGCGCTTTTTCTCTTCTGCTATAGGCTGCGTTTATTGAGAAAACAATTGGGAATACGATTGCAATTCCTATTAAATCTGTTGGAACATTATAGTAAAACTCTAGCTCTGTACAGATGAGTGTCGTAATACAGGCTGCAGCTATAACAATAAATGTTTTTACATTGATAACTGAAAAAAAGTCTTTTAGAACACTGTTCATTTTGTAAGTTATTTCAAATTTCAGCCAATCGCAAAATTTTTTATTTTTATTAAAGTACCTTTATAAATAAATATTTTTTCAATACATTCATTCCCTAACAAAAAACTAACAAATGGAAATAACATGTACAGAAAATTAAAAATTAAAAATTCGTTGCCAATGACAATCTGTTTGCTAATGGCAGTACCATCTTTTCTTCTAGCGTCTTCAGCTGCTGGATCATCTGGAAAAGATATATCCTGGTTTTTGATGGTCACTAGTCTTTTTGGTGGGATGGGTATGTTCTTATATGGAATGGAAATGATGAGCGATGGGATGAAGATCGCAGCAGGTAATAAAATGCGTTCAGTACTAGAAAAATTGACCTCAAATCGTTTTCTAGCGGTTGCAGTTGGAGCCTTTATCACCATGGTGATACAAAGCAGCAGCGCCACAACCGTGATGCTTGTCAGCTTTGTTAACTCAGGCCTCTTAAGCTTTGTCCAGGGCCTAGGAGTAATTCTAGGATCTAACATCGGAAGCACAATTACCGCACAGATTGTAGCGTTTAAGGTAACTGATTATGCGCTTGCTCTCATTGCAGTCGGGGCGATGATGTCCTTGTTTTCAAAAAAAGATTCTACAAAAAATATCGGGTTTGTGATTCTTGGTTTCGGATTACTTTTCTATGGAATGAAAGTGATGTCTGATACGATGAAGCCTCTTAGGTCAAATCCAACATTTAACAATATACTCACCAGTTTTGAGAATCCTTTCATGGGTATACTTGCTGGAGCAGCGTTTACGGCACTCATCCAAAGTAGCAGCGCCACAACGGGTATTGTTATTACACTGGCTAGTGGTGGATCCATAACGCTTGAGGCGGGTATCCCTCTTATTTTTGGTGCGAACGTTGGAACATGTGTTACCGCACTACTAGCAGGATTAAATGCTTCCAGAGAGGCAAAAAGAGTCGCGATTGCGCATGTTACGTTCAATGTTGCCGGTGTGGCACTTTTTTGTTTTTGGATACCTACGTTTGCTGATTGGATATCCCAAACCTCAGACAATATTCCTAGACAAATAGCAAACGCACACACCATTTTCAATATAATTGCTACAGTTGTTTTCATACCTTTTACGCCGCTTGTTGCTAGACTGATTATCAAATATTTCCCAGATGAAGAGGTTGACAGGGATATCAGTAAGCCTGCGGTTATGCATCTAGATGAGAATATGTTAGGCACTCCTGCGATTGCTATTACAAACGCACAGGCAGAGATCAGAGGAGTGGTTGGCCTTCTTGAGCGTGTGGTTGGTTCTGTTGCGATGCCCTTTGTCTCTTCTGAATCATTGCGCGATATAGAGAACGAAGAAGAAGATTTTGAAAAAGGACTTCAAAATCGTATTGAAAAGATAACCTTCTTGAACAATGAGATATCATCTTATTTAATAAAGATAAATAACCAGGACTTGAGAGAGACACAGTCTAAAGAGGTTTTTACACTTGTTTCAGTGGTTAATAATATTAACTCAATCAAGAATAGTGTGAGCCTGAGACTTCATGATCTAATGATAAAAAAGGAGAGTGATCCAGAAACTTTATCAGACAAACTTATTGATGAGATAGAATCTTATCATAAAAAAATGGTGAAACAGATCAAACGGCTTGGCAAGTTTTTTGAAAAATATGATCAATCCAAAATTGAGATGATTGTTACCAAAGGTAAAAAGTATAAAGATCTCGAAGAAAAATATAGGATTGATCATATTAAACGTTCTGGGTCTGATGATGATCAACATAGCCAGATATACCAGGAGCTAATGGATATGCTTAAGGAGATCAGCATATTTATAGATCTGATAGCAGAGAGGCTGGGAGAGTTAGAAACAGTTGAATAGAATTTATTTGTATTAATAATTCTATTTTATTCTAAGTTTGGACATGGGAAATGTTTCAAACACCGGCCCAAGCCATGTGCAGCAGATTCTTTTTAATCTTGCTGCTTTTGTGATTGTTGTGGCTGGTATGCGTGCATCCAGTGAAATCCTAATCCCATTTTTACTTGCAATTTTTATTTCTGTTGTCGCTAATCCTCTGGTAATAAAGCTTCGATCTCGGGGGATTCCAATTATCGGTGCTATTGTAATAGTTATTCTTGGGATTATCGCAATTGGAATTGGCATAACCTCACTTTTGGGTACATCTCTAAATGATTTTTCAGATAATCTTCCGCAGTACAAAGAAATGCTCAATAATTCTGCTACTAATTTTTTCCAATTTTTTGAAGAAATGGGTTTACAGATATCGGGTTCTGCGATTATTCAACGTTTTGACCCTGGTGCAGCAATGTCACTGACTTCATCTATTTTATCGGGACTTGGTGGAGCACTAAGTAGCGGGTTATTGATCCTTCTCATGGTGATTTTTATGCTACTAGAGGCAACAATATTTAAGTATAAAGTTAGACATGTTTTTGGTAGTCAGAGCGATGGTGCTGGCCAGGTTGATTCTTTCTCAAATACGATCAATCGGTATATGCTAATTAAAACAGGTACAAGCCTTGCCACCGGCATTATAGCAACTATTTGGCTTATGATTTTAGGTGTAGACTATCCTCTGCTCTGGGGGTTTCTAACATTTTTGTTTAACTATGTTCCGACTATAGGATCTATTATTGCTGCGGTTCCACCAGCTCTGCTCGCACTGATTCAGTTTGGAGTTTTTAGCTCGTTCTTGACAGTTGCTGGATACTTTGTTATCAATATAAGCATTGGCAGTATCCTAGAACCCAGACTCCTTGGTCATGGGCTTGGTCTTTCTACGCTTGTTGTTTTTGTTTCTTTGTTGTTCTGGGGTTGGGTATTTGGCCCTGTCGGGATGGTGCTTTCGGTGCCGCTTACAATGACGATCAAGATCGCACTGTCAAACTCTGAGAGTGGAAAATGGATTAGCACTCTGATGGATGCACCGATGACATTTGGCTCTGATAAATAATTATTCTACTTTTTATAGATAGTGGCGATATAGCCAGAAAGCATCGCAAGAAGGACTGATGGCAGCATAACATCAAGCTTATCAAAATAGATACCAATTCCGCTTATTTTTGGTACCAGAAATTTAAAAATTGGCACACACAAAAAACCGGTAACCATAGAAGCAATCGCCCCGCTTTCATTATAATCTTTCCAGAATATAGCCAGTATGATGACTGGACAAAAGGTGGCTGCGATCCCAGACCAACCAAAAATAACAAACCAGAATACAGTCCTGTCTGGTGAGAGGATTGAAACGGTTAGAGCAACGCCCAGCGCAACTAGTGCCAGTCCCAGGGTGACCTTCTTTGAAAAACTTATGAGCCATTTTTGGTCTACATCTGGGTTAAGTATCTGTTGGTAGAAGTCTCTGGTTACAGCGCTTGATGCAACAACAAGCAGAGAGTCAACAGTAGACATGACAGCCGAGAGGACGGCTGCGATATATATTCCGATAATTATGGTTGGCATGACATGACCTAAAAGTATAGATAATACATTTTCTCCGGCCGGCCCTAGTACTAACTCTGGATCCTGCCCGCTATTTGTGAGTAGATACCTTCCGATCATTCCTATCATTACCGCTGCTGAATCGGTCAGGATCGTGTAGAGCACGGCTACCCATTTTCCTTTGTCAATCTCTTGGGTGCTTTTGATAGCAATAAAGCGAACATAAACCTGAGGTGATCCCATAAAACCTATTCCAATTGAAACAAGTCCAATGATAGAGATTAGGTTAATCATATTAAATCCACCACTCCCCCAGATATTTACCAAGGCCGGGTCAATACTTTGAAGTCCGGATAGGAGGGAGGTATCTTGCGGAAGCGTGAAATATGCGACGAGAGGAAGTATGAGAAGTGCTAAGAACATTAGGGCACCTTGAAAAAAATCAGACCATGCAACAGCCAAGAAGCCACCTGAAAAAATATAGACCACTACTATGCCAAAACCAATGGCAATTCCAGTGTAATAGTTAAAACCAAGAAACGACTCAAATGTTTTTCCTGTAATATCTATCTGCGCACTGACATAGATAATAACAAACAGAGACAATGCTGTCGCGGCCAGGATGCGAATAAGGTTTGAGCTTGCCTTGAAGTGACTATGAAGAAAATCTGGTATGGTTATGGAATCATACTCATCTGTCATCGACTTGAACTTTTTTGCCATAAACTGCCATGAGATAAACACACCAATTATTTCGCCCAGTACGATCCAAAAGGCACTTAGGCCCATTACAGCGCCCATTCCCGTAACTCCCAGAAGGAGCCATCCGGATTCTCCGGTTGATCTAGCAGATAGTGCGGCGATCCAATAGCTAAGTTTTTTTCCTCCTACATAGTAGTCACTGATATTATGTATCCTCTTTGACGCGGTAAATCCGATGCCAAGAAGGACCAAGAAGTATAGACATAGGATAACTATTTTAGTATTATTTGGTTTTTCAGGGACAACAGCATTAATCACTTTTTGCATTGCCTTGTATGAGTGCAGAGAGGGTATCTCATAAACGTTCCACCCTGTGAAAACAGCGACAATATCATACTCAGGAATGATGATCATTCTTTGACCGCCAAGGCCGGATGCAAGCAGTGCTGTTTTGTCATCTCCAAAGGGCATGACCCACCATTGGAACCCATATTTTAGCCAGTCTGTTTTTGTGGTGACAGAGGTTTGATGAATCTGGCTTACCCAGGACTTTGGCAGCACCTGTTTTCCATCCCATACACCATCATTTAGAATTAAATATCCAAATTTTGCTAGGTCTCTAGGGGTAAGATAGAGTCCTCCCTCAGCGTCTGTAAGACCTTTTGGAGTATGCTTCCAGAAATAATCTTTTATGCCAATAACAGAAAATAGATTTGTCTCTAAATATTTAGAGAGATCCATCCCCGTGGTTTTATTTACCAGGCGAGACAATAGCATCGTCTCACCACTGTTGTAGTTAAACTTTGTTCCTGGGTCTTCTGACATTTCCTGGTCAATAACGTACTGAACCCAGTCTGAACTTTGCTCCATCTGGACACAGTTACTGCTTGGGTCAGTGTATGCCATGGAGGACTCGTCCCACTTTATGCCTGTGGACATGTTTAGCACGTCTAATATTGAAATATTATTACGTCGGAGATCTGGGCTTGATGATTGGTATTCACCAAGGTAGTCCATGATCTTTGCATTTAGATCCGGTATGTCACCATTTTTATGTGCTATAGCAATAGCAGCAGAGGTAAAACTTTTACTGACTGACTGCATGGTGTGCAGCCTCGTGTTTTTATAATATGGATGCCAGTCTGAGTCATAGTAGTTGTACTTTCCTGGCGCTGTTTTCGTTTTTCGGTATAGTGAGTCATAGTTGTTAGCGTATTCTTCCTCAAAAATAATTTCCCCACCGCGGGTTACCAGCATACCATCAATATAGCCCAGGGCTCCACTCTTTAGAATGTTACTGTATGCCTCTAAAGAGTCATAGTTCATTCCCAATGACACGGGGTCACTTTTTTCCCAAGAATTTGTGGGCCAGGTAGATGCATTTATACTGGTTGACAAGAATAGAAAGAGGAATAGAATATTGTAGATTTTTGCATTGGCTTTATTAAATCTGTGAAAGGTCATACGGTCGTCCTACTTTGAAAGGGTCATTTTTTTTGTTATTATGTTTGACCCGCTTTTTAGATTATAAAAATATATTCCACTTGGAACTTGGTTTCCGTTACTATCTTTTCCAGTCCACAGCACATTATGATTTCCAGATCTCTGATAGCCACTTATCAAGGTGGTTACTTTCCTGCCAATAATATCTGTAATCGTAAGTTCTATTATTCCAGACTCAGCAAGGTTATACTGAAATGCTGTCGCAGGATTAAATGGGTTTGGGAAGTTTTGCTCTAGGCTGACCTTATTAGGAATTATATCAGAATCATTATGATCAATATTTACAACAATAACTTCCTCTTCATGTTCAACCATGAATAACTGTGGTTTGTCTGTCGCAAAACTCGCTGAGCTAAAAATCACATCACCATTACCATCATTGTCTATGTCTCCAGAGAATAATTTTGCTACTCTGACCTTACCCTGGTCATTGTTTGGTGTAAAGTTGTCTGTGGTATCATCCATGAAGATCATTGTCTGGCTATAGCTGCCAACATCATCAAGATTGCCTCCGTTATATTCCCAGTCAAATACTGCTTCGTTATAGTGTCCTGCTATATAAAGGTTTGGTTTTCCATCCTGGTCTGCATCGCCTATACTAAGTTGTCTGAGTCCACCAGGGTACTCCGCTAGATAGTGAAAGTTAGCAAAGGTAAGTGAGTCTACCCCTGTAGAACAGATAACGGCATAGAAATAACCAGGAGTGAGCAGCGTTCCTGTGAGTGAGTTTGTTCCAGATGTTACCGCAAACATTTCGTTTGTCCCGTTTGAGTCTAAATCGGCAATGACAATGCTCTGGTTCGCGCGTTCAGAAACCTCATTGGTAACATAAAAATCTGTCTGATAGTCGTACTCGTCCGGAGTCCCTAAGTTTTCGTAAATAATGATGTGATAATACTCGTAGGCAACGGTGTATATTTCTTTGAGGCCATCCTGATCCAGGTCTCCGACAGATATGTTATAACCGCTCCAGTTCGTTGTCACAGGGTCCTCATATTCAATATTCCAAACAGGGTCTGAGAGGTCACCATTTTCAAGTTCAATGATCATTATTCTGCTAGAGCCTGTTGATCCCCAGGGCCCGTCCATCACTGACACGATGATCTCCTGATTTCCATCGTTATCAATATCTTCCACTAGGATCTGACTTGCCTCCCACACGCTGTCTAAGAGCATGCTCCAGGTTGCGGTAGGTGTATCTGGGAAGGATAGACTCGTTGGGTCCCACTCAAAGATCTGGAGCCCGTCCTGGCCTGAGACGCCGGGTCTGGTATCCATAAGCGCGAGTATCTCTGGATTTTGATCATTATCAATATCACCAACAGCCACACTGCTATAGTTATCATACTGACAGCTAAGAGTAGAAAACGTATATACCCATTTTATATCGATCGAATCATCTGCAACCGCTTCATAGTGGATAACATCATTGCAGAACACCCCGGTGTATGCACTCGCGACAATAAAGTCACCGTAACCGTCATTGTCAAAGTCGTACGGACCGACCATGCTCCAGGGAGGCCCAGCAGGCTCGAGACCGCCACTGCCCCACGGTATAGTCTGCCACTTAACACTGTATGAGCTGTCAATGTCTGTGGCAAGGAGGAGAGTAAGCGGAAAATATAATATGATTAGCCTGGTCCAATGTTTTTTATTCATTACAACAAATTCCTGAGATTGTGTTATTGTTTAATTTTATTTTAAGATAGTTATCAATAGCTTCTATTATAATAATTAATGTACTTAAATAATTGTAAATGATTTAGAGAATAATGCAGAGGTATCTATCTATTCTATGCATTTTGGGCATGTGCTTTGTTTTCGGACAGACCCCTTTTTTAGAGCTCCGGCCGTACGCGCAGCCGGATTTTATTCAGTATGATATCAAAAAC
>Ga0209019_1000533_pt1 | contig 19327 bp, 14 predicted proteins | sample METZYME_3_300m_FD_187549 | JGI IMG/M metagenome (GOLD analysis project Ga0209019, IMG submission 187549) | Marine microbial communities from oxygen minimum zone in mesopelagic equatorial Pacific - METZYME_3_300m (SPAdes) (version 2) | ecosystem: Environmental > Aquatic > Marine > Oceanic... | reverse complement strand
CATCTATCTGGAGCCGGTGGCCGCCGCACTTTCCAAGAAAGCGCGGCGGCCGGTGAAGATATCCATGGGCCGCTCCGAAGTATTTGAAGCGACCGGCCCAACCTCAGGCAGTTACATCAGGGCGAAGATCGGAGCGAATCAAGAGGGTATTATCACAGCGGCAGACGTCACCATGATCTACGAAGCCGGCAGCTTCCCTGGGTCTCCCATCGTCCAGGCATGCCAGTGCGTTCTTACGCCGTATGACATCGCCGATGGAAGGATCGAAGGGTACGACGTAGTGGTGAACAAACCCAAAGCCGCCGCTTACCGTGCGCCGGGCGTGCCGGCCGCGGCCTTCGCCGTGGAGTCGGTCATTGACGAGATCTCCCAAAAGCTGGGTATAGACCCGCTGGAATTCAGGGTTAAGAACGGCACCAAAGAAGGCAGCCGCCGGATTCCCGGTCCGGTTTTGCAGCGCGTTGGCTACATGGAGACTTTGGCAGCGGCGATGGAAACCGATCATTACAAATCCCCGCTAGAAGGCCCTAACCGGGGCCGCGGGGTAGCTGCCGGGTTCTGGTTCAACGGAACCGGTCCAGCCTGCGCGACCGCCAGCGTCAATGCGGACGGCACGGTGAGCCTAGTTGAGGGGTCGCCCGACATCGGTGGCGGCAGAGCCTCCATGGCGATGCAGGTCGCCGAGGTGCTCGGTATCCCCGCCGAAGATGTCCACCCAACGGTTGGAGACACCGACTCCGTTGGCTACACTTCACTGACCGCCGGCAGCGGAGCAACCTTTAAGTCTGGTTGGGCTTCCTACGAAGCGGCCGTTGATATCAAGCAGCAACTCCTGCAACGGGCCGCGCGGATCTGGGACGTCGATCTGGAAAACGTGGAATTCGTCAACGGGGTAGCTTCCCATATGTCGGATCCTGAACTGAAACTGACGTTTAAGCAGCTTGCCGCCCGGCTAGTCGGCACTGGTGGTCCAGTCGTGGGCCGCGGCAACGTAAACCCGGCGGGCGTGGGCAATGCCTTTGCCGTGCACATCGTAGACGTGGAAGTGGACCCGGACACCGGCAAGGTAGACGTCCTCCGCTACACTGCGTTACAGGATGTGGGTAAGGCGGTCCACCCCAGTTACGTGGAGGGGCAGTTGCAGGGCGGGGTAGCCCAGGGAATCGGCTGGGCCCTCAACGAAGAGTACGTCTACAGCGAGTCCGGTGAAATGGCCAATTCATCGTTCCTGGACTACCGGATGCCCACCAGCCTGGACTTGCCGATGATCGACACCGTGATCGTGGAAGTGGCCAATCCAGGCCATCCATTCGGCATCCGCGGCGTGGGTGAAGTGTGCATCGTGCCTCCGCTGGGGGCTTTGGCCAACGCTATCCACGATGCTTCCGGGGTCCGCATGAACGTGTTGCCAATGTCCCCTGGCAACGTCTTGGAGGCCCTGTGGGCCAAGGACGGCAAGTAGGAGAGAGCACGGGACGAATCCGGTGTATGGTGGAGCTTAGATCAGAAGGTTAGGAATCGCTACCGGCATTGGCCGCGCTTCTGGCCGGTCCTCTTGTCGATAGGTTGGGTACTATGTGCTCGCCAAATAATCGCACTGTTTCCATTACCTCTTCATGAGCCAAGGTCCCGATCTGGAATAGGGGCATGATCTCGTCCACACCCGTAGGAGCGTATTGCTCCACGTAACGGAGGCAGTCATCTGGATCTCCGATGCAGTATCTCCCCTGCTTGATCAGGTCCAGCGAGGAAGTGTCGTCTCGCTTGGATAACTCCGGATCCGTCGAACGTTGGTAGTGCCACTGGTAGTCGTTGGGCACATTGCCAGGGTCTTGCTCCTGCCAGACCCTGACATCCCGAATTTCTTGCTGACGGCGGTACCAATCTAATACCTGGGCCCCTCGTTCCTGGGCTTTCTTCCGGCTTTCAGCGCAAATCGCCAATGTGCTGATCGAGACCCGGTCTTTGACCACTTGGCCGACGGGTTTGGCCTCCCCGATACCCTCTCGATAGGCCTGGGCCAGCTGAGTTAGACGGTCCGGCCCGCCGCCTGACATAGCAAGGCAACCCAAGCCAAGCTGTCCAGCCTTTCTGAAAGTCTCCTCGCGGCTGCATCCAAGCCATATCGGAGGGTGCGGCGTCTGCACCGGCTTGGGGTGGACTTCCCTGGCCGGGATATCGAAGAACTCTCCCTGATATGAAAACTCACCTTCCGTCCAGGCCCGGGGAATGATCTCTAACGCTTCGTCCACCATGCCAGTGGCGTTTTTCAGGTCAACGCCGAAGGCTGCCATCTGGTACGGGTAGCCGGAGCGGCCCACGCCCAGGTCCACCCTGCCGTTGCTCCAGATATCCAGCGTGGCCGTCCGCGCCGCAATGTGTAATGGGTGCTGCACCGGAGGCACGGCGACAGCTATTCCCAACCTGATGCGAGATGTTCGCTGGCTGATGGCGGCCAGGGTAACATCCGGCGCGCTGGAGTGAGACCACTCACTACGGAATTGATGGTCAGCCATCCAAACACTCTCGAAACCCAGCTCATCGGCCAGTACCACTTGCTCCATCATTTCCCGGTAGCGGTCAAAGTCGCTGCTGGCCGTCCATGGCTTTGGGACCTGAATCTGGTAAAACATCCCGATCTGCATGAAGTTCGTCCCTTAGGAAACTTATAGCCGCCTTAGGCGACAGTCTGTTCTTGGCCTGTATCCGACGCCCGCTTAATCGTATCAAGAAAGCGGTGGAGTTCAACCGCGTCATCGAACGTCGGCAGGCGGCTTTGACCGGTCCTGATGGCCTCAGCGAACAGGGCATACATCTGCCCGACGTTGAACGGATCGCCTTTAGGGAAATCTTCCGGGACATATACGAAACGCTCTGGTATTGCCAGGTCCTGCAATTCATGGCTGCCCTTTGCACCTTGTACCCGCAGCATCTCACCACGTTGTGACGAGACGCTCCCGGTGGTGATCAGAGTGCCTTCTCGGCCGAAAATCTCCATTCGAAAGCCGCTGCCAGCCCAGGGGACGGCCCCTACATGGACCGACACTGCCGCGCCGCGCTCTAGCTGTCCGCTTACTCGCACGTTGTCAGGCGAGGTGACACCCACGAACTGCTTACTATCGGTCACGTACATCTGCTGTACCTGGGTCGTGACCATGCATGCAACCCGTGTAAAATTACCCAACACCATTCGCAAGGCGTCGATCACGTGTCCGTTGGCGATTGTCAGGGTGTTGGCGCCCTGGCTGGCGTCGAGATTCCATGTCCTGTTGGAAGGGCGCTCTAACGTGCCGTCGCGCATCGTGGTGACATGACATGACAGGACCTCTCCCACGTAGCCATCTTCGATCAGGTCCTTGATATATAGCAAAGCGGGGCTAACGCGAGATTGCAGTCCAACGGCCGTCTGCACCCCTTTTTCCCGGGCAAGTGCAGCCAATTTTTCGGCTTCGTCGGTGGTCCGGCCCAAAGGCCACTCCGTAAAAACGTGCTTGCCAGCTTCGATAGCGGCCTTGGTTGGCTCATAGTGCAATGGCACCCGCACTACCACGGCCACTGCGTCGATTTGCGGCGACGACATCATCTCCCGGAAGTCGTGGAAGGCTAATTTCGCACCAAACTTTTGGCGTGCCTCTTCCGCGCTTTCGGGCCGGGAGGTGCAGACGGCGGTAAGCTCGACATCCTGGCTGGCGAGTAGCGCCGGGTAGTGCGCCTGAGCCGACCAGTTCGAGTTAACATTAGCCCCCACAAACCCCAAGCGAATCTTGTCTGCCATAAATTTGGCTCCTCAATTGGCATCGTAACTCTATAGCCGCGGGGAAATGGCGCCCATAACCCTGTCAAGAAGGTTCGCAGTTATTGCCTTACCAGATCACCTGGGCGCCCTGAAGACTTTCTACCTCGGACTTTGGCAGGCCGAGGATGCCGTGGAACACATCTATGTTGTGCTCGCCCAGGTCCGGTGTCCACTGGTCGATGCGGGACGGCGTCTCCGAGAAACGCCACGGTGGAACAACGGCGCGCAGTTCGCCCTTTTCTGGATGGATTATCGTCGGGAAGGATTCCCTCGCCTCGAGATGGGGGTCGGCCCTCAACTGACTGGGTGAGAGCGACGGAAACGCGGGAACCTTATGAGACTGGAGTTTTGCCGTAACATCAGTGGGGCTGTGTTCGGCTGTCCATCCGGATATAAGCTGGTCCAGTTCGTCGTGGCGTTTCCAACGGCGGAATGCGTCGCCGAACTTATCATCCTCAGCCCAATGGGGTTTGCCCATGGCTTCAACAAAACCCTTCCATTCTTCTTGCGAGCCCACAGAAATACTGACCCACTCGTCCTCTCCCGCACATCTGTAAACACCCTGGGGTGCGGCGGAGTCGTCGCGGTTGCCCTGACGCTGAGTCTCGCGGCCGTTCATGGCGTATTCGAGCAGCGATTGGCCGATGAAAGACGAACCCAGGTCCCTAACAGAAACGTCCACGTGCTGGCCAAGTTCTGTCCTCCGTTTGGCGCAGAGAGCCGCCGCCGCGGTGAAGGCCAGTAACATGCCTCCCGTGTGGTCCATGCCGTGGCGCAACTCGACCGGCGGTCCGTCGGGGTATCCCGTAAGGTTGCCTAAACCGCCGATGGCAGCGAACAAAGGGGCGTAGCCAGCGTAGTTGTACTCGGGCCCGCTCTGTCCATTGGACGAGAGGGATACCAGGATGATGTCCGGCTTTGCTTTACGCAGTGCCTCGTAACCAAAGCCCAAACGGTCGAAGACGCCGGGGCGGAAGCTCTGCAGCACCAAGTCGGAGACCTTGGCGAGTTCCAAGGCCAACTCTATGGCCCGAGGCTCCTTTAGGTTCAGGGTTGCCGACATCTTATTGGCGTTGACCTGCTCGAAGCTGGGGGCCGGCTTGCCGTACATGGGGTGGGGACGACGGGTGATATCCAAACGGGCGGAGCTCTCGACCTTGATGACCTGCGCACCCATCTCCGCCATCATCAGTCCAGCGAACGGCCCGGCGGCGTGTGTCGAGAAGTCGGCTACCCGGATACCGGAGAGCGGTCCTGAAGCGTCGGACATTAAATCACCCCCGAACGGGCCAACGAGACGATTTCTTCACCTGTGTAGCCAAGGGACCCGAGCAACTCAGCAGTGTGCTCGCCAAGCAGCGGGGCCCGGTCGAGGACCGGTGGGGTTTCCGACATGCGGTAGGGCGGTCCCGCATAATCGTATGTCCCCGCTTCGGGGTGGTCCACCGAGACGAAAAATCCCCGTTCGCGCTGGTGGGGGCTCTCGAACACCTCTCCGGGCGTATAGAACGGGGCGAAGGGCACTCCAGCGGCTTGGCCTTCGTGATACAGCCAGTCCTTGGTCTTGCTAGCGGTCCACTCTCTGAGGTTGCGGTTTATCTCAGCTCCGTAGGTCGTTGGGTCTTGGAATTTTTCGGGGGAGGCCCAGTCGGGGTCACCAAGAAAATGTCCCAAGTTTTCCCATTGCCGGGGCTCCAGAGTAAGCAATTCAATATGCCCGTCGCTGGTCGGCATCACACCACCGACCCGGAAGAACCGGGTAAACCGGTCCTCTTCGACTCCCTCGGATTCCAACCGTTGGAGCGGCATGTAGCCGATGGTCAATTCGGCTTCCTGCGTCGAGCAGTCAATGAACTGACCGGGTGACCCACCCCATTTAGCATATATGGCCCCACAGAGGCCCACTGCGGCGGAGAGACCGCCCTGGTAGGAGCCCATCATGCTGCCAGCGGCCAGCGGCGCCCGGTCAGGGAAAACGTCCAGGGCCAGGCCATTGGGAAGCAGATTGCCCTCCCCTCCAGCGTGGAAAATGTTAACGTCGTTGGCTGCGTATTCCGAATAAGGGCCGGTGCTGCCGTAAGGTGTGATGGCGGCGGTGATCAGGTCGCGACGAGCCTCGGCCAGCCGATCTCGGCCGATACCTGATTCAATCGCGCGGGAAGGCGAGAAATCATGAACCAAGACATCCACCTTCCCGGTCAGGTCCCAGAGAATCTTTTTGCCCTCGTGGTCGTCCAGGTCAAGCGTGATTGATTTCTTGCCCGTGTTCAGATAGAGGAACATCCCGCTACGCTCCAAATGAGGAACGTCGCCGGGAAAGGGTCCGCGACGACGGGAAGGGTCTCCGGACTTGGGCGGCTCCACCTTGATGATCTCAGCCCCCAATGAGGCCAGCAGCTTGCCGCAGAAGGGGGCGGAGACCATGCTGGATATCTCCAACACCTTAAGCCCGCCCATCGCAGTGGGGGGAGTATTTTGAGGCGCGTTCATATTCGCATTTCATCGTTTCCGAGTTAATCTGCAATCTGTAGTCACGCTGGGAGAATCGAAGGCATTCCCTCGCTGTGCTTCACTGAGCGCAGGTGAAGTTCGCTGCCGTCGGTGAACCACGGCACACGAGGGTCTCGGGAGGGCAACAACACGGTGGCTTGCCCCGGGGCGGTTACCTCGCCACGTTGGTTTTCGGCCCAGATCTCTAGGTCGACCAATGGCGAGCCATTGTCGATGTGCTTGCCGATCACTTTACCTTTCAGGTATTGGGTGTCGCCGTAGACGTTGAAGCGGCGGCATTCAACCCGGAGGCGCTTCAAGAAGGCGTCATCGCCCATCCAGTTGGTCAGCAGCGTGCCCATCCAGGACACCCGCTGGGGCCCGTAATCGTAGGCGCCGGGTACTCCGACCGCCTCGGCTACCGAATCTCTCAAATGCCCGATGCCCGTGTACTCCAGGCCCCCGCCGGCCTCGGGGTTTCGAAAGAAGTGATCGGGATGGCGCAGAGCTTCGCGGAGTAGCACCCCGTGGGCGCTGGATCGTCCGGTGCCGACCAGGAATGCAGTCATATCCTGCAGAGAAAGCGGCCCGCGGAGAACCGTATCGATCTCATCTCCGATATGTGTGTCCTCGTAATAGCGGGTGTTTCCACCCCTGGCTTTTTCGGCGAGGACCAGTTGGTCGATCTCCTCCAGTTCTTCAGGGGTGTATTCGTGACGCTTGGGTGTGGCGGCATACTTACCCTGTTCCCGGGCGGCGCGGCGTTGGTGGCGTGTGCACCAGCCAACGACCCTGGCAATCATCTCGTCGCGCTGGTTGGTATAGATAGTTTCCACGTACTGAATCACCAAGGTTCCCGAGTAATCGCTGTGCTTCTCCTGAACGTCCAGCACCCTCTCTATGCAGTTTATGTCGTCGCCGGGGCGGATGTGACGGAAGAACTCCCAGTCGGTACCAGCGAAGAAACCATGAATCCCAGGCAGGCCCCAACGGGTCCGGCCGGACCAGTGCCGCATGAAGGGCGCGCATGGGTGGCCGATCATAGAACCATACTTGGAGTAAGAGGCGTACTCCTGGTCCCGGAATATCGGGTTGCTGTCGCCGATGCCATTCACGAAATTAATCATGGACCCCACGGAAGCGTCCCGAATGAAATTTTCGGTACGCAACCGGGTCCCGATCATCGCTTTGGCGCTGGCGATCATTTCGGGCGTGATCCCCTCTACCTCAGGCAGGGTCCGAGTGACCCTTTCTTGTTCGCTTTGTTGTCCCATGGTTACCTCGAAGCTATCAGCTGGCGGCTAAACGCTACCCTACCAGAGAACCTGGTCTTCTTCCAGTCGTGTTATCTCCTCGGTGGCCATCCCAAGTAGGCCGCCGAAAATCTGCTGATTGTGCTCGCCCAACAGGGGCGCGTGCCGCTGAATGGAAGGAGGTGTTTTATCCAGGTTCCACATGATGTTGTAGATGGGTTCCGTTCCAAGAGACGGGTGCTCAATGTCTGAGTAGAGACCGCGCTCTCGGAAGTGGGGATTAAAAAGCCGATCCTCCGCGCCCATTACAGGAATAGCGGCTACCCCGTTGGCTTGGAGCAACTCTGTGACATCGCCAGCGGTCTTCTTCTTGGTCCATGTTGCCAGATTAGCGTCCAAGTCCTGGCGATTTTGCAGGCGGGAATACCGGCTGGCAAATCTCTCTTTTTCGCACCAAACAGGGTTGCCGATGGCTTCTTTCAGCCCCTGCCACTCTTCTTCGGTGCGGACGGCGATGGAGACCCAGGCATCGTCTCCCTGGCAGGGATAGTTGCCGTATGGGGCCATCACCGGATCGAAGTTGCCTCTGGGGCCCATCACTCGGCCGGTCATCTCGTATTCCATCAGGCCAGCGCCCATGGTCGCCACCGTTGCCCGCAGCATAGAAACGTCTATGTACTGGCCTAGGCCAGTACATTCCTTCTCGTGCAGGGCCGATACTATGGCGAATACCGAGTGCAGCGCCCCAGCGATATCTGCGTAGGCGTGTTTCAGTCCCAGCGGCCTTTCGCCCTCATAACCCATGGTGCTGTCCAGGCCCGACAGCGCTCCGATGGACGGCGCGTAGGCCCGCAGGTCTCGCAGTGGTCCGGTCTGGCCGTTGGACGAAATGGAGGCCATGACAACCTCTGGATTGATGGCCGAAAGCAGGTCGTATCCCAGACCCAGCCGGTCCATGACGCCGGGGGAGAAATTCTCGATTACCACGTCACAGTGAGCCACGAGGCCTTTTATCAGGTCGATGGCCTCTGGTTTGGTGGTGTTGAGGGCGATGCTTAGCTTACCGCGGTTAACATTGTGGAATAGAGGGTGCTGTTCCGGGTCGGGTTCATCCCCGACGATGGGGCGACCCAGCCGCATATAGTCCATTCGTTGGCGGGTCTCGACCTTGAGCACCTCGGCGCCCATGTCGGCCAACACCATGCCGGGGAGCGCGCCGGCCAGAACCCAGCCGAAGTCCAACACCCGATATCCTTCAAGCGGACGAGCCACAGCGTTTTGTTTGTTTTGGGTCATCGCCTAAATTATCCCCGTCTGATAGAGCTTTACCAGTTCTTCTTTGGTGTAGCCGAGACCGTCGCAGTAAACCTCTGCGTTGTGTTGGCCCAGCAAAGGCGCCGGGCTGGGAGGCATGGCATCTTGGCCGGAAAGTTTGTAGGGCGGTCCGGCAAAAGAAACCGGCCCGGTGTCTTGGCGGTCGATAACCACGAATTGGTCGGAGAGGCTTTCGTCGTTCCGGACCTCGTTGAAATCGCGCACAGGGGCAAGGGGAACGCGGTGCTCCAATGCTAAGGCTAAGAGTTCGGCCTTGGAGTACTGCAGAAGCCACTCCTCCATGTAACCGTCGACTTCATCGGCGTATTCGTTGTTCATCCTTGTCCGATTCCTGAACCGCTCCTTTTTGGCCCACTCGGGCCCGCCCATGACCTCCAGCAGGGTCCGCCACTGCCTTCCTTCCGGAGAGCCGACAAATATGTAGCCGTCTTTACAGCGGAGGATGCAGTTGGGGTACGGGAAGTCCAGAGCATGGTGGCCGGTCCGCCGGGTCATCCGCCATTGATAGACGGCCATCAGTGCCTCGGGGCCGTTGTAGATACCAGCCATTGACTCGACCTCGGCGATGTCGATGTGCTGTCCTCCACCCGCCAAAAGGGCGATCACGATAGAGGACGCCGCGGCCATCGCGGCGAAATACCCCACCTCAGGCGTCCCAAAGGTCAAGGGTTCACGGTCAGGACTACCCAACCCCTCACAGATGCCCCCGGCCGCCGCCAGGTTGATGTCGTAGGCCTTGTAATTGCGGTACGGGCCGGTCAACCCAAAGGGCGTGATTGATGCCATAACAAGTTGGTCGTTGTGGGCCTGCAGCGTCTCATAGTTGACGCCCAACCGGTCCATCTCGGTCGGGTGGAGGTTTTGGACGAAGACCTGCGACCTAGCAAGCAAACCGCCCAGAATTTCTTGGCCAGTGGGTGTATTCAAGTCCAGAGTCACTCCCTGTTTGTTGGCGTTCATATACAGGAAAAGGCCGCTTCGCTCATGGTGGGGCTGGTCGTTAAGGAATGGCCCGTATTCCCGGGCCTGGTCCCCCACACCGGGCCGTTCTATCTTGACGACCTCAGCCCCCATATCGGCCAAAAGCTTGCTGCAATATGGGGCCGACACCGACTCCCCAAGTTCCACCACGCGCAGACCCTGAAGCAATGAAAAAGACAAGGGTAAACTCCGAAAAGATTGATGTTTAAGGCGATGATGACCGCCGAATTCACCACGGCGGGCCGAACGAATTGGGATTATACAGGGAAGAAGCTGGTGTGTTAATTGCCGCAGTTGTAAAACGAGCGGCCGTACTCTGCAACGCTATCGGCTCAATGAACTGCCGTCCGTCCCAACCGACAAACTCCAACTCCAGCAACGCGACACGTATGTCCTCACCCAATAAACAGCGTGTACTTGCCTCGGTTCACTTGCTCAACCGCTTGGGCGCACAACAGGCGATGGTCTTGAGCCAATGCACGTTTTGCGACTTCAATATTTACCGGTGAGATCTGTTCCAGAGCCTGAATTTCGGGCAGGCTGAAATACTCGGCCCTGTCTACCTCTTTCATGTCTGGATTGGGCTCGCCGGAAGAAGGGCTCAACAGCATCACGACATATATGCTGTTGCCTCCTTCTTCGTCGTGTCTGTTCCTTATACCCAGCACGCCTTGTACCGTGGTCTTTACTCCAGCTTCCTCCTCCACTTCACGAAGGACGGCTAGCTCCATCGTTTCGTTTTGCTCGACGAACCCTCCGGGTATTTGCCAATTACCACGACCACGGCGGGACGCCCGACGAACCAGCAGCAATTGGCCATCGGCCACAACGGCTCCGCCAACGCCAACGTTGTATCCAGTGTTGTAGCGGTCCGGTGGAGGCATTCTTCTACTTTCCTAATGTTAAATAGTTTATTGACTATCAGATTAGCTTCAGTCGGAAGCGCGAACGATTAATTGGAGCGGCAAAGCAGCTTCGAACGGAACCTTACACTGAATTCCTAAAAGGTCCTGCACGAGAAGTTCTTAAGCCGGAGCTATAAACTCGACGGCACGTTCCGCCATCATAATGACCGTCGCATGGCTCCCGCCTGACCTAGTAATTTTCGGCTTCACCGACGCATCGACCACCGACAACCCATTTATACCCTTGACGCTGCAGTATTGATCAACAACCGCCATCGGGTCTGAATCTGGTCCCATCTTGCATGTTCCGGATACGTGCCTGGCTGTTCCAACGGTTTGGCGTATGTACAGGTCCAAAGCGTCGTCGTCGGTCAAAATGTCTTCCGTGGGATGAAGACGGTGATCGCACACGCCTTTATACGCGTCGGATTCAAGGAATTCGGCCGCCTTCCGTATACCTTCCCGTACCCGATGACGGTCATTTGGATCCTGGAGATAACAATAGTTGAAGGTAGGCTGCACCGAGGGATCGGCGGACGCAAGCCTGACGTATCCTGAGCCGTCGGGCAACCCGAGAGTGACCGAGAGTCTCGCCACTCGGTCGGCTGGAATGTCGTCATTTAGGAACTTGGTCCGGAAACCGGGGACTCGCTCCGGTCGTTCGTCGACCATCGGAGTAGTCCTCAGCAACATGTCGTTGACCTCGCTCGACCCGTCGGAAGTGTAGTGCAGACCAAAGTGCACCGCATCGACATCGCCAAAAAGGGACAGTCCGTCTTTGACTTTAAAGGTCACCTGGGCGCTCAGATGGTTCATTAGGTTCTGGCCGACTCCAGGAAGGTCGCGAATAACCGGTATGCCGAATTGCTCAAGTTGATCCTTGGGGCCGATTCCCGATAGCATGAGCAGGTGGGGCGACTTGATCGCTCCGGCGCTCAACACAACACGGTCTGCTTCAACGTTGAAAACCTCGCCTCCGCTTTCTACTTCCACGCCGACGGCCTTCATGTCCTCGATCAACACCTTCCTGACGAAAACACCTCCCCTCACCGTCAGGTTAAGGCGGTGGCGCATGGGATTTAGGTGAGTGATAGCGGCGCTCATTCTCCAGCCATCCAGGTTGTTGGATGGCCACACACCAACGCCCGCGGGGTTGGGACCGTTGGTGTCCTCGACTGCCCCGTAACCCTCCTCGATACAGGCTGCGTGGAAAGCCTTTTGGATATCTGGCCATGGGCCTGCTTGACGACGCCTTACCGGCATCGGTCCGTCGGTTCCATGAAAATCATCCCGAATGTCCAGGTCACGTTCACTTTTCCTAAAGAACGGCAGGACTTTGTCATAGGACCATTCATCATTGCCCATAGCGGACCATGAGTCGAAATCCTCGGGTAACCCCCTCTGCATAGCGGCGCCGTTGATAGACGATCCTCCTCCGATCACCTTGCCTTGCGCCACGTGTGATTCCCCTTGCTCTTCGGTGAGCGTTCCTCGCAGGGCCCAGTTGTGTTCCGATTCTGGGGATTCTGCATAACTTGTGTTGACAAACTTTATTTCATCCGGAAGGTTATCTGGATTTGGGTAATCAGTGCCGGCTTCCAGCAACAGGATGGAAATATTCGCGTTTTCGGCCAACCTGCCGGCCAATACTGACCCGGCGGCACCGCCGCCGACAATCACAACATCGTATTTCATGGATTTCCCTCATTGATTTGTCTTCTAGATTGGGATCTTTCGGATGTAACCGATTCCCCGTATTGGAACGTCTCGGTGATATTACACTGCGGCCAATTGTCGGGCAATAAAAGGGCCGAAAAGTCGTGTGACCTTCTGGAAAGAGATTGCGAGGGTTTACCAGTTCGACACATGAAGGGGGGAGGCAGATTACTCGCCCATGACCTTCCGAAAAAACGCCAAAGCGTTGCCGCCGGTGATCTTGATAATTTCGGCGTCGGAATAACCCCGAGTGATCAGCCCGCGGATGATGTTCTTTCCTTCGGCAGGGGATTCCAGGCCGCTGATAAAACCCGATCCCCTCACCCCGATGCTGGAATCTGTCCCTATAGCCACGTGGTCGATCCCCAACAACTTCACCATATAATCGTAGTGGTCCAGCAGGCGTTCGATACTCAGCGTAGATCCCCAGCTACTGATTACCGACGGTTGCACGGTGACCCCAACAATTCCGCCTTTTTCCGCGCAGGCTACTAACTCTTCGTCCCTCCTCAGGCGTCCCGCGGCGTACTCGCCTCCGCCCTGTTGCTGGCCCAGGGTGTATGAACCGTCGTGGCTGAAGGCGACCGGGGCTTGTGAAAATGCGATGGCGTCCATCGCTGTCCGAAACGATGCATGGGACAGGTCGACCACCATCCCAAGTTCGTTCATCTTTTTGACGACCTCGATTCCGAATGTGCTAAGCCCGCCGTCGTTTCGCTCTAGGTGGCCGTCCCCGATATAGTTCTTGCGCCGGTAGGTCAGTCCCGCAAGCCTGATGCCGGCGTTGTAGAGTACATCCACGCGCTGCAATTCGTTGCCGATTGCCAGGTGCTCCACCGTAGGAAAGAAACCCACCTGGCCATGTTGCTTTGCAGCCTGTATCTCGTCGGCGTTGCTGACTTTGACAACCTCGCCGTGACGATTGATGTCCGATAACATCATTCCAATCTCGTCGAAAAGGTCTTCGAATCGGATGAAGGACATCTCGTCGGTGCTCGCCGTACCCCTGTAGACATTGGCCGTCCCAACCGCGGTAAAACCTCCGTGACGCACCGCCTCGTAGCCCCACGCATAGCTGTCACCACGAAGGTACTCCAAAAGATGGCTGGGGTCTTCCGGTTTCACCATCGGGTGCTGATGGAGGTCAATCATTATCGTCTCCTGCACCAGATGCTGAAATCGCCTCTCCTCGTCATCATCGAGAGTGACGGCTATCGGCCGATCCTGGATAACCTGTTTTGTCAGTGGGATCGAACTCTCCACCATCGCAGCTCCTCCTTTTACCGGACCGGGGACCGTCCCTGGGCTAGGCTTGCGAAGACCCGAACTGCCATGCCTCCGAAAATTGTACACACGGACACCCCCATCTGGAAGCCTAAGTGTTGGGGTATCGGCGATGAGCAACAAAATGGCTCTGGCACAAGCAAAATCCCAGTTGGGTTAATACCTGAGACGAAACAGTCGCACCGATGGAGTCGGCGCAATCTTTACTGAGTGCCGTCAGTTATACCAAGATTCCCGGAACATCATCCGTGAGACAACCGAGCGAGCGGAAACAAATCTCGCCGTTGGAGACAGATTTTAGGGAAGGTTGGGTCACTTGGTGAAAAGCAGTACTAAGCCGTTATTGATATGGCCGGCACGCCGGACCAACGCACAACATGTGCATAGCACCCAGACGATGGTCGCTTCGGCCAGGTTGAATTCACAGGTTCACTAAAGAAGGGGCACTGAAGATTCGCTGTCTAGCTGAGGGAGCAAATCCACCTGTCGGCCGTCTTTGATGACCACACTCAAGTGCTTCCCACCCTGCAGCACCCCGATGTCCGCCAAAGGATCGGCATCCAGAATCAGCACGTCGGCGAGTTTGCCGGGCTCGATAACGCCCAACTCACCTTCCAGGCCTACTACATAAGCATTGTCCCTGGTGTAAGCGGTGATCGCCTCCATCGGAGTGTAACGTCCGAACTTGACCATGATCTCGGCTTCGTGAGCGTGGAGGACACCGTATGGCATCACCGGAGAGTTTCCGGTGTCGGTTCCGCACATTACCTTAACTCCCAAGGTACGGGCGGTCTCGAGAACGGTTACGGCACTATCAGCATTCCTCTTTATGATGTCTAGTTCCTCATCGCTGCGTCCCAATTCCTTCCCAACTTCCAAGGCTTCAAAAAGGAAGGTCGTGGTAGGCATGATACGAACCCCTGCCTCAGCCACCGCGTAGAGCTCTGCTTCTGTGGCCAAGTCAGCATGCATGATCCAATCAACCCCAGCTTCGGCGGCCGCCTTCGTTGAGCCAGCACCACGGGAATGAATGCTAATGCGGGCGTTCCGGCGGTGTGCTTCCTCCACAACAGCGGCAATTTCCTCCCTGGCAATGGTTTGGGTATCGCCCCAGGTGCTGTCAGCCAGCTTGATGAAATCCACTCCGTGTTTCGTCTGCCGGCGGACCTCCGTAATCATATCGGTTACGTCATTGGCCAAAATGCCCAAGGTGTGCTCGGGAGTGCCAACCCATGAGGGCTCGTAATCTCCGATGCTGCCATACGTGACTATGAAGCGGCCAGCGGTGTATATGCGCGGCCCTTGCACGAGGCCGGCATCGATGGCGTCCCGCAGGCCAACCTCAATGAACCAGGTCCCACCTGGTATGGAAATGCTGGTAACCCCGGAACGCAGGATCTTCTGGGCATTACGGGCCGCCCTGAGCGCATTAAACCCAGGGTTGACGGTCCCGCGAGCGCTGGCATAACCTTGGACCGCCGGCATGCCAAATGAGAGATGGCAGTGGCCGTCAATGAGTCCGGGCATGATCCACTGCCCTGTCGCATCAATATCTTCGAATTTAGCGGTATCCAGCAGGTTGATGCCGCCCGGCAACTCCCCGACACTGGTGATGCGATTGCCCTCGATAACCACGGCAGTATTCGATGCGGCGGGTGCTCCTGAACCGTCGATGAGTGTGCCGTTTCGAATTACTAACGTCTTCGGATCTGTTTTAGGCATAATCGCTCCGACTTGGCTCAACTATCTTGATCTTCCCTGATATTTAACCCTGACCCTGCCAACTATTGGATTTTTGGATCAGTTGGGAGTCCAGGCCAACGCCCTCACTTCGGTGAACTCTTTTTTCAACTTATCCCAACTTTCTCCGCCATTGGCGCTACGATAAAGTTCGCCATAGATACTGTTGGCCAGTATGAGATTGGGATCGGCAGAGTGAGTCGCGAAATTCCACACAGGTGAATTGGGTTCTACGGGTAATGGCGGAGTCTCCCATGATTTCCCACCGTCTGTGGAACGCTGAATAGTACCGGTATTTCCGATGGCCGCATCGCCGTTGGCAGCGAACAACACTTGCGGGTCATCAGGCTTGACGGCCACCCACCGGCAGTAGGGCATCGGGAAAGACGAGGTGACTACCAGCGATTTGAAACTCTTTCCATCGTCTTGGCTCTCGTAGATCTCATGCGGAGTGCTAACCAACACGGTCTTATGCTCACCAAGACTAATGGCAATACCGTGAATGTCTGGATTGGTTATTCCGCTATCTATTCTAGCCCAGGTGTCTCCACCATCCCGGCTCCGGTATACTCCGTCAATCTCCACTCCAGCATACACCGTGTCTTGGTCCACTGGGTCAACTAACATGGCGGTGACCCTGGGGGAGCCAATGGCGCATTCCTGGGTGATGGACGCCGACAGTTTTTCCCAGCTCTGACCAGCGTCTTTGGAGCGGAACACGAAGGGTGGGCTGGTGCCAACAAAAAGGGTGTTGGCGTCCGATGGATCAATCGCGATAGACCAGATATTTAGTCCATCCATCGGGGAATCCAGCTTCAGCCAATTACTGCCGCTGTCTTCGGTACGGTATATTCCGTTATTGGAACCTGCGTACACAACGTTAGGACTCTTCGGGTCTACCGCCAAAGCCCTGATCTGCGATTCCCCAGGAAAATCACGAATCCTGCTCCAGTTTTCCCCGCTGTCGGCACTTTGAAAAAGCCCGGCGCCAGTAGTTCCGACCAGGATGCTGTAGTTACCGGACATTGCAACACCTCCATGTCTGTTTATCGTCGATTCCGGCGAAGATCAATGAATGACTTCGCAGGAATTAGCTCTAGATTGATTGGGAGCAATATACACCTGAGCACAACATATATGCCAATCTTAGAATTCGGCTAAATAACAACGAAATTCGGAGTAAGCCAAGGATAGTACGTAGACCATTCCGGCGCATCGATGTTAAATTCTTGGTTAAATTCTGGCAGTGTTGCCGCTTAAGTGCTTTCCCCGCTTTGAAAATTCCTGGAGGACGTATGACTAGAGTGATTCGCGTTGGCCTGATTCAAGCCTCTATAGGCGACAACGTTCCGACTGAGATGAACGCCTTGAAGGCTCAGATGATCGAAAAGCATCTGGCTCTCATCGACGATGCCGCCAAACGGGATGTCGAAATACTTTGTCTGCAGGAGCTATTCTACGGCCCTTACTTCTGCGCAGAACAAGACCGGCGTTGGTATGCCATGGCCGAGAAAATTCCTGAAGGCCCAACAGTTCGGCTGATGCAGGATGTGGCCAAGAAATATGGGATGGCTTTGGTCGTTCCAATCTATGAAAAGGCAATGGCGGGCGTGTATTACAACACGGCTGCGGTGTTAGACTCCGATGGTTCTTATTTGGGAAAATATCGCAAGAGCCATATCCCACATCTTGCACCGGGTTTTTGGGAGAAGTTCTACTTCAAACCGGGAAACTGTGGTTACCCGGTGTTCCAGTCAAATTTAGCCAAGATCGGCGTGTATATTTGCTACGATCGTCATTTTCCTGAGGGGGCAAGAGAACTGGGTCTCAACGGAGCGGAAATCGTGTTCAATCCTTCCGCCACTGTATCTGGTTTGTCGGACCACCTTTGGGAATTAGAGCAACCTGCCCACGCGGCGGCTAATGGTTACTTCGTAGGTGCGATTAACCGGGTAGGGTACGAGAAACCTTGGAACATCGGAGAGTTCTACGGGCAGAGCTATTTCTGTAACCCAAGGGGTCAAATCATTGCCCAGGGTTCCCGTGACAACGACGAATTAATCGTCGCTGACCTTGATCTGGACGAGATCGAATATGTCCGTCAAACTTGGCAGTTTTTCAGAGATCGTCGCCCAGAGACTTACGGTAGGCTAGTTGTGCCGTAGCATGAAGCAGCATTTTCAGCCACGAAAATAGGGAATGGCGCCCCAGGTGGGATTCGAACCCACGACCCGCTGCTTAGAAGGCAGCCGCTCTATCCCCTGAGCTACCGGGGCGCGCGAGGAGCCAGCTTTGAGGCTGGAAGCCGCAGTTCAGATCGGCTCGTAACCATCTTACGAACGCTCTAAGAGGAGTGTCAAGGCGGCACTTTCGGCCCCTCGGCTGGTCTGGTTATGTCCGCTAACCTGCCAGGAGCGTGGATTGCAGACGGCCCAGCGCTCTGTCAGAATGAAAACCCAATCATCTGAGGCGCAATTTTGTGGGTATACCTGTGTCGGCGGTCCGCTGAGCCGCGACAGGGAAGTGATGGGCAATGGCAGACGAGCTACTGAACATGGTATCCAAGCCTGCCGCTAAACAGGTGATCGCAGGCTGGCGGGGGCAATGGTCCGACGGCGGCGAGATCTCCGGAGGCCTGCCCCGTTATCTGATCAGCAAGCTTGACGCAACCCAGATTGGCGAGATGGGCCCTGAAGTCTCCAAGCTCTGTTACCCCTTCCAGGTCCCGGGCACCCACGACACCTACCGCCCCAGAGCGGCCTACAACGAAGGACTTCCGGTGCAGCCAATGACCCGGCGCAACCGGTTCTATGACGCAGGAAACGGGCTCGTCGTCTTTCTGGGTCAGGAGCCATGGTTCCGCATTGACGTTTACGCTCAAGCGTTCTTCCAGGCCGTAGCTGAACTGGGGTCTCCCAAGATTGTGGCTGTGGAAGGGTATAACGGCGCCGCCCCACCGGACATGGAACGGAGCGTCAGTTGCATCTACAGCCGGGCCGACATGAAAGAAAACTTGGATCAGTACGGTTTGCGCTATTCCAACTACGGCTCTCAGAGCCGTAACGGCCCAACCATCGCCATGGCCCTAGTGACCATCGCCCATTATGAACACCCAGACCTTGAGATGCTGCGGATGGGCGCCATGGCGCCGATGTACCCCTTCTTGACCTCCAACAACGACCCCGTGGGAATCAGCCGAGACCATCGCGCCTTCTATGACATCATGCGCCGGTTGAAGTCGATGTTCGACCTGGACATTGATCTTTCCGAGTTATTATCCCTTGGCGAGGCGGAATCCCAGGAATTGGTGGACACGCTGGAAAAGATAGCGACGACTAATCCCACGGCTAAGGAACTGATCGACCGGGCCAAGTCGGACTTCAATCTCGTGCCCTTCGAGACATCAGTGTTATTGGACCCGGCGTTGGATCGTACCCTTGAGGATATCCTCAGGAACGCGCCAGACCAGCCGGACGAAGAGTCCTAGTCAGAAAATTCAGGAAATCTGGCCGTCAGATAAGGCCCTCGGCCTCGGCCGCTTTCTCGACCAGTTCCCATCCGATATCGGTCCCAGGCACAAAATGGTCGCAGGCCTCGCCATCCAAGACCGCCTTCCCAACCGGGTCGTCGGCCGTCACTGAAAGAAGCGCCGACTCGATCTCCGAAGCCAGTGCCGGGTCTAAACTCCGCTTTGATGTGAAGCAACAGTGTGAATATCCGGGGCTGGACCAGAAGATTCGAACATCGTCCCTAGGCAGGGTTCCATCTTTGGCCATGGTCTCCATGACCCGCTGGCTGACCGCCCCGGCGTCGAACTCTCCTTTGCT
>Ga0209019_1000526_pt1 | contig 19410 bp, 13 predicted proteins | sample METZYME_3_300m_FD_187549 | JGI IMG/M metagenome (GOLD analysis project Ga0209019, IMG submission 187549) | Marine microbial communities from oxygen minimum zone in mesopelagic equatorial Pacific - METZYME_3_300m (SPAdes) (version 2) | ecosystem: Environmental > Aquatic > Marine > Oceanic... | reverse complement strand
CCGTTTCCATTGGCAATCAAGGCGCCGGAAGGCTTTCTGTCGGAAGGTTGCGAGTGGGCGAGTGGGGTTGCTGGCGAATTACCCAAAGTGGCCTTTGAGCATGGAGCCGTTTTGGTTCGGGGTTTGCCGATAACATCACCGGAAGATTTTGATGCGATTGTTCGTGCTTTCAATTTCCCGAATTTCTCCTACGCCGATTCATTGTCAAACGCCTATCGCATCAACTACACGCCACGGGTGTTTTCAGCGAACGAAGCGCCATCGGATATCACAATCTTTTTACATCATGAGATGGCTCAGACACCGATTTATCCCAGTAAGCTATTTTTCTTTTGTCAAACGGCTGCGGCTGAAGGTGGGGCGACGCCGATTTGCCGCTCCGATGTTTTGTGGAAACGCCTATGCGAACAGCGCCCCGACTTCGCCGAGGCCTGCCGGGCCAGGGGCCTGAAATATTCCAACGTCATGCCGGCCGAAGCCGACAAGTCGTCCGGAATGGGACGCAGTTGGCAAAGCACTTTCAGCGTGGACACGCGCAAAGACGCCGAGGCGCGCTTGGCCAAGCTGAGTTATTCATGGGAGTGGCAGCCCAATGGCGACCTGCGAGTTACCACGCCAGTGCTCCCTGCCGTGCGTGATCTTGGCGATGGGCGCGCCAGTTTTTTCAACCAACTCATCGCCGCCTTCAACGGCTGGAAAGACACCCGCAACGATCCGGCCAGGGCGATCACCTTCGGCGATGGCACGCCACTTGATTCGGGAGACGTGGCTGCTGCCAGCGCCATCGCCGACGAAGTCACCTTCGATATCCCATGGCAAGCCGGCGATCTTGCCTTGGTTGACAATTACGTCGCCATGCACGGCCGCCGTAATTTCAAGGGGACCCGCAGGGTGTTGGCATCTCTTGTGGCTGACCATTAACCCCCGGTAATTGGCACAAAGAAGTTGTTGGATAAACCCTATTGAAAGTGTAGTTTTCTGGGTGGCAATAAACCCATCGGATTAAATCAAACTAACGAACACAATGTTGAAAAATAGACACCTGAATATCATCGGCAGACGTCGTTTCCTGAAGCAAGCAGCCCTGGGGACCACCGCATTCTGGACGGTTAGAGGTGCCTTTGCGGAGGCCCTCACTTTGACGCCCAGACAAACCGAAGGTCCTCTCTACCCGGATCATCTTCCTCTGGACACTGACAACGACCTTCTTCGCATCAACGACTCCATTACCCCCGCAGTTGGCGAGGTGTCACATGTCAGAGGGAAAATCCTCGATAGCAAGGGAGACCCCATCAGGAACGCCATTGTGGAATTATGGCAGGTGGACAGTCAGGGCGTGTATATTCACTCGCAGACCGCGAAAAGTTCAAAAAGAGACAAGAACTTTCAGGGCTTTGGAAGGTTCATCACTGGAAGTTCTGGTGAATATTACTTTAGGACTGTCAAGCCGCCTGCATACGGCGGCAGGGCGCAACATATTCACTTCGCCGTGATCCGTGGCAAGCATCGGGTATTGACCACGCAGCTTTACGTGAAGGGCGATCCAAAGATCAAGCGGGATGGGCCCATTAATGAAATCAAGGATCCGAATTTGAGGAACATGCTCATTAAGGAGTTCAAGCCCTTGGAGGGGTCAAAGACTGGTGAACTGACCGTCGGTTTTGATCTGGTTGTCGGTGTCACGCCGGAGGATCCGAAGGAGGATCCGTTGAGGTTTCAAAACCCAAAATACAAGAAGGGCTGAGCCCATCACCAAGCGCAGGTGTTCCTGCCGAATAAATTGAAGGCACTGTCTGCTGTCTACGTTTTATTTGGTAGCGGCAACTTCGATGGACACTTTGCCTTTTCAGTTGCGGATTTCCTGAGGCTGCCATCTAATCGTCCGTGATGCATCAGCTATTTAAATGCCTACTACTGTCTTTTGGTTTTACGGCAGTTGGCTTGATGGCTAATCCCACGACAGAGCAGGTCGAGTTTTTCGAGAAAAACATTCGACCTGTCCTCGCCGAGCATTGCTACGAGTGCCACAACAGCAGCGACAAGGCCAAGGGCGGGCTGGCGCTGGATTGGCGGGTCGGCTTGGCCAAGGGCAGCGATAGTGGGCCGGTGATCGTCGCCGGCAAGCCGGATGAGAGCCTGTTGCTCCGGGCGATCCGCCACGAGGACAAGGAACTTAAAATGCCCAAGGATGGTCCGAAATTGTCCTCGTTGGTGATCGGTAATTTCGAAACATGGATCATGATGGGCGCTCCCGACCCGCGATCCAATCAGCCCAGCAAGGCGGACATCGCCAAGGCCACCTCTTGGGAAACCACTCGTGAGCGCCGTAAGCAGTGGTGGAGTTTTCAGCCGATTCGTTTTCCTGCTCTCCCAAAGGTGAACGGCAAGTGGGCACAGACCGACATCGACAAGTTCATCCAGGCCGCCTCGGAGGCTGAGGGTCTTTCTCCGGCGGGCAACGCCGAACCGCACGCACTCATTCGCCGCTTGTCGTTCGTGCTGACTGGCTTACCACCGACGCCGGAGGAGACGGCGGCGTTTGTGCAGGTTGCTGAGGGTGATCGCCGGGCGGCCGTCGCGAATGCCGTCGAGCGATTGCTCGCCTCGCCCCATTTTGGTGAGCGCTGGGCGCGGCACTGGATGGACTGGGTGCGTTATGCAGAGTCACTCGGGAGCGAGGGCGATCCTGCCATCCCGAATGCCAACCAGTATCGCAACTACCTCATCCGCGCGCTCAATGCCGATGTGCCGTACGACCAATTGTTGCGCGAACACATCGCCGGCGACCTATTGGCCAAGCCTCGTCTCAACATGAAGCTTGGCCTGAACGAATCGGCGATCGGTCCGGCGCATTATCGTTTCGTGTTGCAGGGCTTTGCTCCGACAGATGCGCTCGACGAGCTGGTGCGGACGACCGAGAACCAGATCGACGTGGTATCCAAGGCGTTCCTTGGTCTCACAGTTTCATGTGCTCGATGTCACAACCATAAATTCGATCCGATCAGCCAGGAGGATTACCACGCGTTTTACAGCATCATGACCAGTTGCCGGCCTGCGATGGTCAATATCGATACATTTGCCCGACAGGAAACCAACAAGGCTAAATTGGCTGAACTAAAACCCAGAATTCGCGCTGCACTTGCCGAGAAGTGGCTGGCTGAAATGGGCACAATCTCGGAGCAAATCCTTCAGCCAAGCGCAGAGTGGAAAAAAGCCATCGAGGATGCCAAGGATTTCAGGAATCCGCTGCACGCTTGGAACCGGTTGCGCTTGGCAAAGGGCGAAGAATTCACCGAAGGTTGGAAGAAACTTGCCGGTGATTTTGCGAAAAGCAAAAAGGCACTCGATGAACAGCGAGCACGAAAATATGCCAAGCGCTGGCAGCTTGGGCAGGATACCGATCCACTAAACGAATGGGTACTCGATGGCAACGGCTTGGACGGCACGGTGGCCAAGGCTGGCGCGTTTCGTGTTTCGCCAAGCGGTGATCGAATCGTAGAAAATATTCTGCCCGCTGCCGTTTATTCCCATCTGCTTTCGGACAAGCACGTAGGGGTACTTGGCTCGCCGTCATTTCGTGTGGAGCCCGGGCAGTCCCTTTTTGTGCGCGTCATTGGTGGCGGGGATGTCATGGCGCGTTATGTGGTACAAAACTATACGCGAAATGGCACGGTGTATCCGGTCACCCGCCTCAAGGATGGCAAGTGGCGTTGGCAATCGTGGAGCATCAAGTACTGGGAGGGTGACGACGTTCACCTGGAAGTCACCACCGCAGGCGAACAGGCCATTCTCGCCCTGAACAAGCCGAAGTCATGGTTTGGCGTGAGCGATGTCATTGTGATTCAGGAAGGACAACCGGCTCCACGCGAGGAGCCGGCTGAATTTATTGCACCGCTTTTTGTCAAAGGCGATCCGGTGAACGCCAAGCGCTTGGCAAAGCGATACGCAGGGGCGCTGCGACAGAGCATTCGGGCCTGGCGGCGCGGCAAAATGACTGATGAGCAGGCCAATTTTCTCGGCTACTTTGTGCGCGAAAAGTTGTTGCCCAACACGCTCGACAAGTCACCGAAAGTCGCTGATTTGGTGAAGGAATATCGCCGACTCGAGGCCGAGGTGCCAGTGCCACAGCGTGCGCCAGGAGTCATTGAGGCCGAAGCCAGGGATCGGCCGCTTTTCGTTCGCGGCAATCACAAGCAACCGACCCAAACCGTACCGCGCCGATTCCTTGAGGCGATCAATGCCAAGCCATTTGCGGCCAAGAACTCCGGTCGACTGGAATTGGCGGAGGCGATGTTGCATGCGGACAACCCGTTGACCGCGCGCGTGATCGTGAACCGAGTCTGGCATCACGTGTTTGGCCGCGGCCTCGTCGCCACGCCCGACAACTTTGGCAAACTGGGCGAGACACCGTCGCATCCTGAACTGCTCGACTACTTGGCCAGGCGATTTGTCGCGGAAGCGTGGTCACTGAAAAAACTCATTCGTGAACTGGTGCTGACCAGAACCTTTCAGTTGGGCGTCACGCCAACAGCCAAGGCGCGTGAGATGGATCCCGACAACCGGTTGTTGACCCGAGCCCATATGCGTCGACTGGAGGCAGAGGCGATTCGTGATGCCATGCTGCATGTCAGTGGCTCACTGGATCATAGTCCGCTTGGTGGCTCGGATGGTTTTGACACCAACCGCCGCAGTCTTTATGTTCGAATTATTCGCAACCGACTCGATCCGTTTCTTACAATCATGGATGCACCAGTACCGACCAGCACGAAAGGTCGCCGCGATTTAACCAACGTCCCGGAGCAGTCGCTCACGATGATGAATGATCCGTTTGTCATCTCTTTGGCTGAACGTTTAGCCAAGCGCGTCCGAGACGATGAAAGTTTAAAGAGTGCCGAGGCACAGATCTCTCAAATGTTTCAGTTGGCCCTGAATCGTCAGCCTAAGCCGGTTGAATTGGCTAATGCCAAGGTGTTCATTGAAGATTTGGCTGCTCTGGAAAAAGCTGGAGCAACCTTGCAGGATCCATGGCGTGATCTGGCACGGGCCGTGTTTAACCTTAAGGAGTTTATCTATTTGCAATGAACAGACGACGAATCCTTTCTCGGCGTGAGATGCTCACACAATGTTCCACCGGTTTTGGGATGCTGGCTTTGCAGGGGATGATGGCCAATTCGGCTTTTGCCGGCACGTTACGGCGGTCCCATTTCAAACCACGCGCGAAGCATGTGATTCTTTGTTACATGTCAGGTGGGGTGTCGCAGGTCGATTCGTTCGATCCGAAGCCGAAACTGCGTGATCTGCACGGCAAGCCGATGCCGGTGAAAATCCTGCGTACCCAATTCAACAATAACGGCAACGTGATGGCCTCGCCGTTCGAGTTCAAGCGATACGGACAGAGCGGCACCCCGGTGAGCAGCATGTTTCCGCACGTCGCGGAGTCGGTCGATGAACTGGCTGTCATTCGGTCCATGACCAGCAAGGTGAACGAGCACGCGCAGGGCAATTACGCGTTCCATACCGGCTTTCCGTTCATGGGGTATCCATCAGCGGGCGCCTGGGTGTCTTACGGCCTGGGCACGGAAAACCAGAATATGCCAGGATTTGTGGTGTTGCAGGCCGGCGGGGCGGCGGTGCCGCACGGCGGTGTGGGGCTATTCAGCAACGGTTATTTGCCGGCACAAAACCAAGGCTCGATCATTGTCGGCGACAAGGAACCGGCGGTGCGCAACATCCAGCCGCGCGAAGACGATGTTTCACAACGCTCACGCTTGGATTTTGTGAATGGCTTGGATCGTGCATTTCTCAACCGGATCGGTGGAGACAATGACGTCGAGGCGGCAGTGCGCAATTACGAGACGGCTTACCGCATGCAGGCGTCCGTGCCGGAGTTGTGCGACTTGAGCGGCGAGACCGCGGCCACCAAAAAACTGTACGGTATGGATTCGCCTAACGGCGTGACGGCGGCCTACGGACATCAGGCGTTGCTCGCACGGCGGTTGGTGGAGCATGGCGTGCGGTTCGTGGAGCTGAGTTGTTTGCCGGAGAAAATGGGCGGTGGACAGGCCCCCAACCCGTGGGACCAACACGGGAATCTCAAGGGCGGTCACGAGAATATGTCGTTGCAGGTCGATCAACCCATCGGTGGTTTGCTCAGGGACCTAAAGGCACGCGGTTTACTCGATGAGACACTGGTGATCTGGGCCGGCGAGTTCGGTCGTACACCGTTCTCGCAGGGTAGCAACGGTCGCGACCACAATCCGTACGGTTACTCCGTGTGGCTAGCCGGCGGCGGCGTGAAAGGAGGCACGGTCTATGGCGCGACCGACGAGCTTGGCTACCACGTCACAGAGAACAAGTGTGACATCTACGACCTGTGGGCGACGGTACTGCACCTGATGGGATTGGATCATGAAGCGTTGACTTATCGCCACGGCGGCCGCGACCTGCGGCTCACCGACGTCCACGGCCGGGTCATTCAGGACGTAATTGCCTGATTAACTGTCCGCTCAGATAAAGAAAAACCCCACCAACCGAAGTTGATGGGGTCGCACTTATGGTTGGCTAATGTCATCCGATGTGTGCTTTATGACATTGGCCGCATCAAACCAGACAGCATTAGCAACGGAGGTACTATAACTGTTTGCTGATTGAGGAGGTAACCGCATTTTGCCGATTAGCGCTTAAATCTTGCCTGCCATGCAGATAAAGAAAAACCTCGCCAACCGAAGCTGACGAGGTCAGTCAACCCACGCATGTTCGCTAATGCCCCCGTTGTCTGTTATGACACACTGGATCAAACCAGACAGCATTAGCAACGGAGGTACTATAACCGTTTGCTGATTGATGAGGTAACTGCATTTTGCCGATTAGTGATTAAATCTTGCCGACCATGCAGATAAAGGGAAACCCCGTGAACCGGAGCTGACGGGGAAACCAAAACCAACCCTCGATGTGCTCTTCCTTGGTGATATTTAAATCGACTGAACGACTACCAACTTTAGTTTTTTACTCTGCGGCTGAAAAGGAAGATCCCGCCAACAACAAGGCTGCGATTGTTGTGACCAGGAGGTGTTTCATTTCCCTTCAGTTTTCAATTCTTCACCCGTCTTGCCACCGTATTTGCTGAGGAGATAACGAAATCCCTGTTACAACAATATTAGTAACTATTTCCACAATATAGGAATAGAAACCTCAACATAATCTGGCAATGTTCCTAAAGCGGGTATTCTTCAGTTTACTCAAATTTCAAGCAGATATGGCATTCCCTCAGTTTTTTTGCGGTAGATCAGCTAGCTCTGTTCGACCAACCCAATCCCCGGGGTTTTGGCGTAAATGTATCTTTTCATCCGACCACAAGGTTATTGGCATTCAGTACGGCTTCTCGGGCCTGTTTTTTTTATTGTTCGGATTTTTTCTGATCATTGTTATGAGGTGGCAGATGGCCTATCCCGATAGTCCGGTGCCTCTTGTGGGAGATGGTCTTGAAGTGGTAATGGGCAAACCGGCTGAAGGCGGTATAGTCTCATCACAATTATACAATATGTTCGGGGCTATGCATGGTACAATCATGGTGTTCATGGGGGTAGTACCGGTGGCCTTTGCAGGCTTCGGCAACTATTTTGTTCCATTGCAAATAGGGGCTCCCGACATGGCGTTTCCTAGGTTGAATATGGCAAGTTTCTGGTTGTTTTTCTTGGCCTGCACCACCATGTGCGTGAGTTTTGTGATACCTGGAGGACCTGCTCAGGCAGGGTGGACTGCATACTCACCATTAGCTACAACTATTCCTACACATGGCCAAACCATCTGGTTGATAGGAATGGTATTGATGATAACTGCCTCTCTGCTTGGTGCGGTCAATTTCCTTGTAACTGTTATTCAGCTACGTGCGCCAGGTATGAGTTGGCTGCGCTTACCATTTTTCGTTTGGACACAATTTATAACCGCATTTCTTTTGTTACTTGCATTTCCTCCGCTTGAAGCTGCCGGGATTCTTCAATTAATGGACAAGGTTTTGGATACGAGTTTTTTTATTCCAACAGGCCTGCTGGTTTCGGGGAAGGAGTTGGATCATAGCGGGGGTGGAAACCCTTTGCTTTGGCAGCATTTATTTTGGTTTTTGGGGCACCCCGAGGTTTATGTGTTGCTGCTGCCCCCTATTGGTATAATCACAGAAGTTATAGCTAATAACACTCGAAAGCCTATTTGGGGTTACAAATACATGGTGGGCTCTGTTTTGGTGCTTGGATTTGTATCTTTTTTTGTCTGGGCACACCACATGTATCTAACGGGAATGGGCACCGTCATTAGTTCGTTTTTCCAGACAACAACAATGATCATCAGCGTCCCGTCTGTAATTATTCTAAGTTGTTTATTGGTTACACTGTGGGGCGGGGCTATACGTATAAACACACCCATGTTATTTGCCCTTGCCTTTCTGCCTATGTTCGGGATTGGAGGGCTGACGGGATTGCCTCTGGGTATTAGCGCCACAGACATTACGCTCCATGATAGCTATTATGTTATCGGACATTTCCACTATGTAGTGGCGCCAGGTGTCTTGTTTGGCCTATTCGCTGGTCTTTATTATTGGTTTCCTAAGATAACAGGAAAAGTGATGAACGAAGCTCTTGGAAGAATCCATTTCTGGTCAACATTGATATTCATGAACGTTGTTTTTCTTCCTATGTTTGCACAAGGAATGGCGGGTATGAGTCGCCGTATGTCGGACGGAGGAGCCACTTACGCATTAAAGAATAACCCTGACGTTACAGTAGGTGCTTTTACGGACTTAATCATGGACCTGAATGTCTACATTACAGCCGGAGCCATCTGCCTTGGTTTTGCTCAAATCCCCTTCATAATTAATTTGTTCACTAGCCTGAAAGGGGGAGAAAAGGTAAGAGATGACAACCCTTGGGACGCGACAACTCTCGAATGGGAAACTCCAACACCCCCCGGTCATGGCAATTTTGTTCGTCCCATAAAAGTGTGGCGAGACCCCTATGAATACAGCAAGCCTGGATGTGATAAAGATTATCTACCACAAGCACTAAAAGGGAATTAAATGAAGGAACTTTTTGCTTAATGATTGCCGGGCAAATCAGGTTCCCGGATATAATCCTCTGAAATAAAGCCTGTGAGAGTTTCCAGAAATTGGAGGAGATAATTCATTTGTAGTTCCGACAAAGTTCGCCCTTTTTCGTGTCGAACCATCATCTCCACCACCCTTTTCAAGGATGACTCCCGCCCATCATGAAGGTAGGGTTTGGTTTGGGTTACATTGCGAAGACTCGGAACCTTGAACTTCATGTAGTCGGCCTTGTTACGGGTGACAGAAAATCGACCTGGATCAACTCCTTCAGGCCATGGGATGACACGGCCGAGTCTGACAAAAGTCTGCCCGCCCATGTAGGTTCCTTTATGGCATCGAGCACAGCCGGCCTCATTAAAAACCAAGAATCCCCTGATTTCATCCACAGTCAAAGCTTTGCGGTCTCCCTTCAGAAACATATCCCAGCGAGAGGGGGTAGTGAGCCCCCGTTCAAATGTGGCCAGTGCTGTGCAAATATTCTCAAACGAGAGCGGTTCATCGTCTTTGGGAAAGGTAGCAGTAAATAATTCTATATAACCTGGAATGTTTGCCAATGCCTGCACTACCTCTCGCCTGGTTTTAAGACCCATTTCCATGGGATCGAGTAGGGAGGCTCCGGCTTGGTGCTCTATTTTTTTTATTCGACCATCCCAGAACATTGAAAAGTGTCCCGCAACATTGTAGACGGTCGGGGTATTACGCAGGCCACGCCGACTACGATCCAGACCGGGTGAGGTCGTAAAGACATCCAAGTCGCGGCCATAATTCTGAAGGTCGTGGCAGGTTTGACAGGAAGTTGTACTGTCTTCGCTCAGGCGACGCTCAAAGAACAAGATACGGCCCAGGTCGATCTTAGCTGCCGTTCGTGGATTGTCAGGTGATTCGATGACTCTTGGAAGAGGAGGTAGAAAATCTTGAAGCGATTCGGCAGTAACTTCGGGATCTTGATCAAATTGAATCTCCAGTAACGGCAGTTCCCGCTCATACGAGCACGAGCAAATCGCCATCACCACAAATACATGAGTTGATATCAAAGAGTAATTGTTTCGGTACAACCGTTTCATCCTTTGATCTTGACGGTAGAAGCACCCGTCCGGATCCACTTAATGAGGGTTAGTGACTCATCGTCACTCAGGTGCCCTTTGCCTTCGGGTGGCATGGCATCATCGTCGTCTTCCGGCAACAGTATCCCTTGAATAAGCTTGCTGCCACCAGGGTTCCCGGGCACAATCGCCGCCTCTTCACTTTCCCCTCCGGCAAAAAGAATCTTCATGTCATCAACTCGATAATCCCCCTTTTGTTTTTCCGGTCCGTGGCACTTTAGGCAATGCTTACGCAGAATCGGCTCCACTTTTGTCACATACACATCGTTCTTCTTGGTCCTATCAACTAAGTTGTCAGAAACGGAGATGTTTTCCGAATCTGGATTATCAAGAAATTCCCTCAAAAAACCGGGCGCATTTTTGGTTAGGAAAGTTGTACCATGTGTCAGATTGCCGCCCGAATGTCCCGCCCCAACCAGTATCCCCAAATTGAGAATTAATAACATGCGAAATATAACAGTCCATTGATGGCAAGAAACTCGTGGACTTTGTTCTTTGCGCCATTGCTGTCGAAGTTCTTTCGCTCGTCTTTCCATGGCTAGTGCACCGGTGGCTGCCATGGCAATTGCGGTAACCGAAAATCCATAATTCCGGTGGACGATGGTCAATGTGGGGTCGTAAGCACTTCCGCTAGCCAAAAACAATCCCAGAACGCCTACTACAAGCAGGCAAACTACGCTCAACGGGATTAACCAGAACATAACATTGCGTAAGGCCGGTTGGGGATTGCGCCAATAAACAAGTTCCAACAAGCAAGCTATGGTGATAAAACCAAATGGAAAGTGCAGAAGAACAGCGTGGAAGGGCCCAACAAAGCTAAAGAAATCAAAATCTGTTTGATCAAAAGCTAAATTTGCCGGGTCAACTGTCGCGGCGAGCAGATGCAGCGATCTGGTACAAAAAAACAACACGGCCAGCATCCGTAGTATAAGATACCGACCGTGAGCAAACCTGATTGATAGTGCAAAATTTTGCTCAGTTATCATCAACCCACCACCATCGCGGCATTATTTAGGATCATTCTTCGTATTTGATTGGTGTGTTGAGTTTCTGTGAACGACTTCCTATTTATTTTTTCTTCCTGTGAACGTCGTGACAGGCAGTGCAAGCTTTTGTCATGGCCGAAAAGGCCTTTTTTGCTTCTTCGACGTTTTTTGAGTTTACAGCTTTTAGGATGGCGGAACTGCACTCGCGCAATGTGCCATTGGCGGCCTTGGCCCAGGTGCCATCCGGGCAGCGTCCATCAGCCATCAGTGTATAACTGATCTCATTGATCAACGCGGCATTCATTGCCAACTCGGCCCATGCCTTGTCACTGTCGGGTCCGGCATCCAATCCCTTCTTCAATTGGGTGCAGTTGGGTTTCATTACACCTTTCATCAGTTGACCTGTCTTCAGGGGGCGAGTTTTACCCTGCTTGACTTGGGCCATCATGGACCCACATGTGAAAACGGCCATCATTATGATGCTGGCTACAATATACTTGGCGTTATTTTTCATTGTGACTTTGTTTTTGAATTCTACTCGGACTCTTAGGAGCGATTGGTTGTCAATTTATATGATTAACCAACGGAATACCGAACAAGGGAGCGAAACAGTAATAAACTTTAACCGCTTCGCCTATATTGTTATTTCCTAATCAATTGTTGCGCATATTAGCTAAGAGGTGCGGGGAACTATGTCAGAGAGGTGAGCGAGAAGAAGAGTAGAGGTGTGAAAAATACGACACTCTTGAACAACAACTGTTATGAATCGAATAGGCTAAAGCCGTTGCAGGGAAGGGGGAGAAGGGATCATCTTTCCAAGAGCTTGCCTAAAGCCGGACATGTCCTTTATCACATCACCGATTAGGCAGTCAACTAATGCGGTTTTTTGCTCTGGAAAACGTCGGGCAAATTCTCCAAAGCTGAATGTTGGGTCATAAAACGCCTTGATTAGATGGTGAATGGTGTCAACGCCATCGCCTAGGGCAGACTCAAATTTACCCAGTCTTACAGCGGACACATCGTCTCCCTCGAGTGCCTCGTGGATGCATTGGGCGGCCGCTTCAGCGGAACCCAGCGCAAGAAAAAGCCCAGAAGAATATATGGGATCCAGAAATGCCCGTGCATCCCCAACCATGATCCATCCGGGGCCACAGGTGTGAGTGTTGTAGTATGCCAGGTTCTTCAAACCCCGGACGGGTTCCGTCAAGACCGCTTCCTGCAATCGATCCACCAGTGGGCGGCACTGCCGAACCTCATTAAGAAGCCGTTGTTTGGGATCGCGGAGATCCCCGAAAATCGCATTCGTTTCATCGACTAGTCCAACGCTGACAATATCATCAGGAAGGGGAATATACCAGAACCATCCGCCCTTGTGTGTTCGGAAAATGGTGGTTTCCCCGGCATCAATGCCCGGCAACCTGGCCCCATGCTTGTAATAGCCCCAAACCGAGGATTTTTCTAGGCACGGAACCGGACGCTTCAGGCCCAGTTGATTGCCAAGCAATGTGGTGCGTCCTGAGGCATCAACGACCACGCTGGCCCGAGCCTTGAAACACCCACCTCCATTCTGCTTTACCATCAAACCATTGGCCCTGTCACCCTCGAAGAGAACCCTCTCGACACGTGTGCCTCTTTTGACGATTACTCCGTTGCATTGCGCATGATTGAGCATTATCTGATCAAATGCTCCACGTTCAACCTGCCAAGTCACCGCGGACTCCCCTTGGATTCTTTCTGAGAAATAAAAGGGGGTAGTCTCGACTCCCTTGGGTGAAACGAATCTGACACTGTGTTTCCTTGGGAAATCGGATTTTTTGAGTTGGGGCAGTATCCCAAGTTTTTCGAAGAATGTATAAGTGTTCGGAATTAGGGACTCACCAATGTGATAACGCGGAAAATGGGCCTGTTCAAACAGGCAACACTGGTGTCCCAACCGAGTAAGAAAGGTGGCTAGGGCTGCACCCGCTGGTCCTCCGCCAATAACAACCACATCACTATCGAGTTCACAGTTCATGGACACAATCGTTCATTCTTGGTTGTCCTGTTCTCTTCCGGCATCCAGTTTTCAATCTCCGCCAGGCGCTCAAGGGCGAACCTCTTCCCTTCTTGATCGACGGCAGTTCTGCTGATCAGCTCCCAATCCTCTTTGGCCTTGGCCAGGTTGTGCAATTGCTCATAAACCATCGCGCGGTTGTAATAGGCTTCAGTCAATGTTGGCTTAAGTTGAATACACTCCGTATAGTCTTGTAATGCTGAGATGAAATCCTTCTGTATAAAATTGAGGGTGGCTCGTTCAAATTTCGGTTCCACTTCACCGGGGTGGGCAGCGATCACGGTATTGACCTCCTCCATGGCCTCTTTGAACCGCCCGAAACGCCTGTACAACCTGGCCAGGTGCACCCGGTAAGCGGCGTGACTCTGCCTCATGGACAAAGCCATCTCGATTGCGGCCAGAGATTGGCTCAGTTGACCTTTGTCAAAGTGCTCCATCGCCTGATTGTAATAGTCATCTGGATTCTTATTAGAGATAGGCTTTGACATGTAACGCCCATCGCACTGCCTCAGTGTGCGTGATTGAAACGTGCTGCCCGTATTGACACCGCCCGCCGGAGTGCTGGCCAAGATGCTAACAAGCAACCAAGCACCTAACGCAATGAGTCCAAACTTCTTCATTTCGGAACCGGTTTGCTTTCTCCGGTTGAGCGGACGCTATCGAGGGTGTCAAAGTATGTTCGGAGGAGTTTGTTCATCAACTCGATATGCTCCGAATCGTTCAACCGGCCTTGCGTGCTAACCGCATTCCACAAATCCTTGTTACGCATCTCCCTGTGACAACCCATGCACAGTCCGGTTCTGGTAATCCGCTCGCGTTCGTCCTTGCTCAATGCTCGTGACAGAGGCCAGTGAGTCCCCACGGTGGCAATTTGCGTTCCATCCTCATTCACAATTCGCGACCAGTCAAAATCAAGCGATGGGATCGAGGAAATTTGCACCTGATGGTTTTGGGGGATGGGATTTCCGGTCTTTTGGTTGGTCAAATCCTCAACAATCTCTTCAGCATAGCGGGCTTGAAAAACGCCCCCTCCAATCCCAAGCCCCAATGTCTTTGGGTTATTGTGGCAACTCTCACAAGTGCGGGCTTTTCGTTGAGCTGAATGGGGCTGGACCGGCGCCATGTCGAGGGCCAAGGGCACATGCTCTTGGCCAATCGCATCGGCTTCATCCTGCGACTTGGCCACTTGGTTGTGCGTCAAAACATTTCCGTCGCGACCAACCACGGTGAAGACGACTTGGCATCCCGGCATCAGCGGTGTCACCCGGCCTTCGCCATTTATGCCCAGCACGGGATCTTCCCAGCGCAGATAGCTCCTGCTCTCCTCCACTTGGCCGGGGCTCTTCAAACCGGGAACGCCCAGTCTGGACTCAGCCGTCTGGCCGTCGGATGTACGAGAGCTTCCACTGAGCACCCAATCGATATCCATTTTTGGTTTTCCATCGTAGCCCTTGCTGTAGTCCACCTTTACGTGGCAACCGTAACATTGCGGAACCCAGGAGGCGTGGCATGAATAACACTCCAGCTTTTTCTGATGTGCGACAACATCGTTCATTGCGACCATGGCATCCTGACTTTTCCATGTGTTTTTGATCTTAATGGTCTTCAAAACAGGCACATCAAAATCGTTGCCGGTGGCAGAGTGAAGAATCACTTTGTTCCCGTCCTTGATAACATTGCCAAGCGGATTGCCCCGGGCACTCAACAAATACCCATCCCTCTTATCGTAAAGCGTTGCGAACGCGGCAGTGTCCACCAATGCGGCTTGGGCTAACCCCCTGGAGCCTTCCAACTCACGACCGAACTCCTCGCTGTAACCAATCGGCAACTCCCAAGGGTATGCATCCGGTGTGCCGTGACAGTCCTGACACTCTATCTCCACCTGTGCCAGTGTTGTCCCGGCAATATTCCCGTCACCATGCATGTCGATTGTCGTGTGACAATCTTGACATAGCATGCCTCCCTTTGGATTACCGTTGCGGCTTTGATCTATCTGATGGTGAAGATCATCCGAGATAAACAGGTACTGCTTGGTATGGAGTTTGGGCTGTTTGCCTCCCTCCGGCGTGAATGGCGATCCGTACGGAAACTCCATCAAGCCCTGATAAGTTACGCCGATCCGTTTCCCCCGGTTATGACAGGAATTGCAGGTCTCAACTGGTATGCCACCTGTCTTGCGGGTGCCGTGAATTCGGTGAGTCAACACATGACCGTGTTCTGTTTTGTCAATTGTGGGATCTTCTCCCTCGTAAATACCTTCATTGCCGTAAAGCATATGACAGGCGGAACAACCCATGCCGCGGTAATCCCCGCGACTCTCTCGGCCGCGCACCGTGACATGACATCGTTGGCATTGCTGACGCTGATACGTGAACCCGGCCAAATGTGGATTCAACTCAATCTCATCCACGCTGGGCTGTGGTATTTGCTTGAGTTCAGTGGGGAATTGCTTTGGATAGATCGACACCAACTCTTCAATGTATTTTTTATAGACCTCGGTACCCACAATTGGGGTTTGGCCATCGCTGTCCTTTACGTCGTAGTTACCCCAAGGAACTTTCTGGTGTTGCACCTCCTGCACGCCCCAAGTGTGAAGGTTGCCCTGGATTTTCCCCGCCTCGGTGTTCATTAGGGCTCGCTCGAGACGGTAATGATGAGTGGGGTGGCACATCCCGCAGGTGCGGTTGGCGATGGTCAGGCTGCCCGGATCCGGATAGAACTCCGTAGGGCCGACCACGGCCAACGCCGCCGGGGAACCCCTGTGTGCCTCCTCCTTCGTGGTCGCCTCGGGAGTTCCCCCGTGACAAACGATGCATCCGTGGGAATCGCCAAAGGCCTTTCCCAGAGCACGAATCGCTTCGAGCATTTGGCTGCCCTCTTCGCGGATATCCTCAATGCCCTGATGGCACTTTAGACAGCCATCGTTGTGATTTTGCGCACTAGATCCCAGACTAGAGCAGACGACAAACAATCCGAGCAGCGCCTTGCCTCTCCTTGCAACTGACCGGCAAAACATCACCAAGCCGATAGTAAAAAATCACCCGACAAGAATCTTGCTGAATATTGCTGTAAGCATTACAGATTATGCTCCCTCAATGACCTTGCTCTATGCGGAAACAGAAGTGGGCAAAACCTTTACTGCACACGCCACGATGTGGGGGTGCTACCTGTAACGCGCTTGAAGGAGCGGTTGAAGTGTGGGATGGACTGAAAACCAGCCTCAAAGGCTACTTCACTGATGCGATTGTTCTGTTGCAGCAGTAGTTGCTTAGCCCGCTCTACGCGCAATCGAGTGATGTATTCGGTAAATCTAAGTTTGGCATGTTTCTGAAACTGCCTGCATAAGTAGAAGGGACTTACATTAAGATGTTTGGCCAGATTCTCCAGTCGTATTGGTTCTGTGATGTTTGACTTTATATATCCTCTGGCCTTTTTGATTAACAGGGGTTCCGTTGACTTTGTGATGATCATTATGGTGTTTGCTTGATCCGAAAGCCGTTCGGCAAACTGGGTGATTAGTTCAATTAATGCTTTCTGTTGCTGACTCGTGTAGATTTCTGTATTCCGGTAACTTTCTTCCATATCCTGAAGTGGCATGCTCAGGTTCCATCCCTTAAATTTCTTCACGGCATTGCGAAACAGTGTCCGTGATGGTTGTTTGGGCAGCATTTGACCGGTGTGCAAGAAAGCGATACATCTACCACTTATGTGGATAGGCACAGCGATATCGATCATCCCCATCGGGCATTTTATCGCTTGACCTTGCTCCTTGGCCAATTCGATGAGCCTCGATTGAGTTTCGAGACAACAGGAGCAAGCTTTTGGATTCTGGGCCATGTAGGAGCAAATCAATCGTTCCCGCTTTTCTCCAAGCAGGGGCGGTTGCCAGTAATCTATGGAGCGCAAAGCCAAAGGTAAGCCGGTGAGATCCCCGTAGGCTACGCGGAAACGTTGGTATAGTTTACTTTCGACGAGTTTCCGTACAATTTGGAGGTCACCTGGGATGGGCGTGGCTGCAGGATCTGTAATGGCTTCTGTGTCAGGTTTCATTTGCTCTGGATCAACTAACATAATGGTGTTTTTATGGCGAATTAGTTTTTTTGGATGATTGCGGATAAACGATTGGCTGTAACAAATTGCACCCATATGCGCAAAAGACTAAGCGTCACCCTCGCTCTTTTTTACACTCATTATACGCATCCGCGGGTTCCGGGAAGGAAAATGCTTCGCACATTTGAACGACCTGCGCAGTCCGGTTCCATTTGATTATTCTATGCTTAACGTAGTTGGTTGTGGTTACAGAGTTTAAGACTTTAATGCCTAATTATCTTTATCAATTGGCACTGAATAAACTAATGCACCGACAGGCTTACCATTTTCAATTTCCGAATAATTGGAATGGCAAATTACACACTTAGGCGAAACTATGGGCACAGCAGTTGCTGCACGAAGCAATCGATTGTCACCATTAATTTCCACTTTCTCGTACCGACCTGCTCCGGCAAGAAGTTTTGTTATTGCCTCTTTCTCAAATGGATCTTTTGCAACGTTCGTGCTGCTATACGGCTCACCACTTGCATCAATCAAACGGGTTTCAGGATGCCCTGCTTTTTTGACGGCCTTAAATAGTAATTTGGCTGCACGCCCAGCAGGGTAACTATCTTCATCCTCCACATATGCTTTAGTGATCAATACCACTACATTGACATAAATATCATTGAGGAGAGTTACTGTTTTACGGGCTCTTTCCAGAGCCAAATCTTTCTGGGTATCTGCTGCGTTTGCAGAAGTCATTGGAAACGGGGCAAGTCCCGCCATAATAAGGGCTCCGCATAGTAATGGGTTACATTTTTTTTGAATCATTTCTTCCTTTCATTTGTTTAGTTCCATGAGTTTATACTATTAACACCTGCAATGGTTGATCAGGTTGGGCATATTAGTTATGCCTGACGCTAATTAAGATACCCTTGCTTTATTTTGCAGCTTTGATCGAAACTGGCTTATTACTACTTGCCACGTGTGAGTGAATCGACCATGTGCCGCGAGTAAAGAGGATTCCGGGCTTGCCCTCTCATCAAATCTTGACCGGCTTGCAACATAAATTGCACCGTGGACTAAACAATGACTAATGCTTTCTATATAGGATAAAGACAATTCATGTTCAAGATTGACGCTTATTTTGGCAAAATATGAGTATCACCATAACCGGCAATTTGTTTGACCTAGTAATTGCATCGCTTCATTGGGTCGGTGGGTAACAACGATGCAGTCTATTAGTGGGCGAAAATGAAGATGGAGCGGTGAAGGAAATCGAACCCTCTTAATGCTCAAAACTGTAATGAACGATCGTCTGAGACACATCAAAACCGACTGTCTCTCCACAGATATCAATGAATCTCACACTGTTTTAGTGAGTCGATGCACTGATTAACTGACTGGCGTTGTGAATGTTTGTGCGATTGTTGTGACCAGGAGGTGTTTCATTGGTATTGTGAGGTGAGTGTAAAAGCGACCGGTTACGGGCGCATTAGGCCGACGATGGTGCGGAACTTCACCGGGTTGTCGCCTGGATTTTGTTTGCCGACGTGATGCGCCCCCTGGTCCCATAGGTCGGGGTTGAACGCCGCCTTGCTGGTGCTGAACGACACGTGCGAGTCGCCCCAAAGAGCATTGATGCCGGTTGGGTTGTTGTTTGAGGTGTGCGGCCGGGTGGCCTCGGTATAGATCAGGTCGGTGACAATGGAGCGTTGCGAGGAAAAATCGCTGGCCTTTCGGGCCACGAGGCGCCATTGGGCCTCCACGTCATTCTTGGCGTTGGGTCTCGCCGGACGGTCGGATTGCGGGTAGTACATATAGTTGCCCCGCACGCGGCCGCGATAGCACATGGGCCACGGGACCTTGGGGCTTTGGTAGTTCTTCAACTCCTGCTTGATGGGGAGCGTATCGGCATGTCTCAGACCAGGATCGTAGAAGGAGGGACCGGAGGTGATCAGGCCCACCGTGTAGAGGAAGCCCAGGTTCATGGGAAATTCCGTGTTCGCCCGCTGGCCGTCGGTGCCGGAGAACATCAGGTAGCTCATCCACGGCTCGGAGGAGACAACCCGTTCCGGATTGAACATCGTGGGGGGAATCCGGTCATCGAAATCACTCGCATAAGCCGCCAGCGCCAGCCCG
>Ga0209019_1000525_pt1 | contig 19434 bp, 17 predicted proteins | sample METZYME_3_300m_FD_187549 | JGI IMG/M metagenome (GOLD analysis project Ga0209019, IMG submission 187549) | Marine microbial communities from oxygen minimum zone in mesopelagic equatorial Pacific - METZYME_3_300m (SPAdes) (version 2) | ecosystem: Environmental > Aquatic > Marine > Oceanic... | reverse complement strand
TGGCTGTAAATCCCAAATCTGCGGACGAGGGAGTCGAGCATACGGCCCTCTGGGTAACTAATGAGCGGCTGATGGAATTGTTCGATGCGTTCCAGCGACAGGATATTTTCCTCGTAGCGATTAAACCGAGAGTATTGAATATAGAAGACAGCTCGACCGACTGTTTTATTGACGAAGATCAGAACTGTGTAACAGCGGTAAATGTCATTGATGGCGTCATCTCGAATTGGTTGCATGTAAATAAATTAGATTTCGAGGACGAGCCTTATGTCCAGCAGTGGCAGCAGAAAGTTGTTGAGAACAACGCCCTACTGAAATCTGAATACACGTCATCTGAAGCCTATCTTTCTGGGAGTAATAATCATAGCAACGAGGTTTATACATTTTTCCCATCGGGAGCCTTAAGCGCACGCCATAGAGTAGAGAGGGGTCGCAATATGCTTATTGGCCTTGCCATTATCGCTATCCTGATATTGCTATCAGTGATTCCATTTATTGGTCAGTCTATTGAGCTCACCGGCCTGGTTGCTTCACTGGAAGCACAAAGAGATCTTTCTGGCGGGGCAAGGCAGGATCAAGCAGTTGCCATTAATTTTGAGAATGAATGGGGCCCCATCAACGATTTCCCACTTCAACAAATTCGTGAATCAATGTTTACCTTGCAAAGTGTGCTTAGCCCCGATCGGCTTTCATCATTGGAAATTTCAGAAGGACTTGTTCGAATTCAGGGCATTAGCCAGGACCCCCAGGCATTACTGGAACGATTAGAGCAGAACCCTATGTTTGCTGAAGTTGCTTTTTCGAGGGCGACCAACAACAACCGTTACTACATCGACTTGAGACTAAGTACGGTTAATTTTGAAGCCTACATGGTGCGTTATTTTCCAGACGAATAGGTAAAGTAAAGAGGAATCTCAAGCAGTGCAAATTTCGAAAAGAGAAAAATATATTTTGTTACTTGGTGGCCTTGTTCTATTGCTTTTTGTGGGTGCAAGCGTCTCCCCTGCGATTCGTACGCTTTATGACGACCGGGAGGGGGATATTGAGCGTGTCCGGTTGGATATCGAAAGAGAACGGCGACTGATTGACAATACTGCGTCCTGGCGAGAACGGCGATTAGAAGCTGAAGCCATAGCAAGCAATCTCGAATTGCAAACTTTTAGTGGGGGCACGATTCCGATTATCGAGGCAAACATTCAGCGGGCACTGTCCCAACATGCACGAGACTCACAAATCACTGTTAATTCTACAAGGCTCGCAGAACGGTTGGAAACCCGCGGATGGTTGTTGATTAGCCAGGAGATGTCGTTTCGCACACTGGATGACGGCAACACTGTCAGGTTTTTGCAATTATTGGAAGAATCCGCTCCACGACTCTGGGTGCGTGAATTTAGTCTGAACAGGTCGCGTAACCAGTACACTGGTTCGATTACCGTCGTTGGGTTTGCCCCGAACCTGAATAACGGAACGCAAAGAACTGAAATTAATTTATAGGAATTTAAAACGGTAGTCACAGAGTGTCATTTCAACCTATAACCTTGCCAGTCTTCAGCCAGCTGCTTGAACCGCAAGGAATTGCGCCGGCTCAGGATTTTGAAGAAACCGGAAACCTGGTGTGTAGCCAAATGCTACCGATTGAGGCTCGTGCCAAGATTCGCTATATCACGAATGAGCTAGTTCGGTTTACTGCCGCTAGCGATGAAGAAGTACGACGGTTGATGAAGCACTGGAGAGCTGAGCTTTCGCCCGAAATCGGAAACACTGAGGAAGAGATTTTCGTTTCCGGGTTTGAAGATGATGAAAAGCTTAAAGACCTTGCTTCCGAAGCACCAATTATACGCCTGGTAAACCACCTTTTTGCCCGAGCATTGGATCTCAATGCCAGTGATATTCATTTTGAACCTAACGAATCTTATCTGGATATACGTTGTCGAGTTGACGGAATCATGACGCGAATCGAACGTCTGCCTATAAAAATCCATACTGGCGTCGCTTCTCGTCTTAAATTGATGGCGAAGTTGGACATCGGGGAGAAGCGGCTGCCGCAAGACGGAAGAATCGATTACCAGTTTGGCAACAAACATCTAGACATGCGTGTTTCTACACTACCCGGTGTGCATGGCGAATCGGTAGTACTGCGTATTCTCGATAGGAGTGATACGGAAGTTGATTTACAACAACTGGGCATGCCAGAGCAGGTGCTTCAAAGCTACCAGAAAATTATTACACAACCCCACGGCATGATACTGATTACTGGTCCTACCGGTAGCGGTAAAACAACTACTCTTTATGCAACACTGGAAAAGATTAACAACGAAAAACAGAAAATTATCACCGTTGAGGACCCGGTGGAATATCAGCTTGAAGGGGTCACGCAGATACAAGCTAACGCCAGTATCGGCCTTAGTTTTGCTGCGGGCCTAAGATCAATTGTTAGGCAGGATCCTGATATATTGATGGTAGGTGAGATACGTGACCATGAGACGGCTGAAATTGCCATTGAATCAGCGCTCACCGGGCACCTGGTATTTTCAACGCTGCACACAAATGACGCTGCCGGCGCGGTTACTCGCTTGCAGGACATGGGCGTTGAAGGGTACCTCATAAGCTCAAGTTTGTTGGCCATTCAGGCCCAGCGTCTTGTGCGAAGAGTATGTACGGACTGTTCGAATAACTACGAGCTAAGCCCTGATGAAGTAATAGTTCTGGAAACTAGTAAAGATGATTGCCCTTCGATCAGGCGCGGGTCGGGATGCGAAAAATGCGGGAACACGGGCTACCGCGGCCGCGTGGGCCTGTACGAATTATTGCGAATGAGCGATTCCATACGCCATCACATTGCATCGGGAGCAGATGCCAATGTGATCAGGGAGCAGGCGATTAGTGAGGGCATGGAAACTCTGCGCCAAGATGCTATAGAGAAATTAAAAGCTGGATTAACTACACCAGAGGAAGTGGTTAGGGTGACCAGAGCAATATGAGCGCTTTGTATTTCAAATATCAGGCTTTCGACACCGAGGGCAAGGTTCAAACTGGGCAGCTTAATGCTGAGTCTGAACGGGAAGCTATCAGGATACTGCAAGGAAAAAAACTAACGCCTGTTAAAGTGCAGGAAGTCAAACCGGCTTTCGGGCGTGGACGCAACAAAAAAATTAGTCACGCAGATATTCTCGATTTTACTAATGGGCTGTGCACGTTGGTAGACGCTCGTGTACCTATCGATAAGGCATTACGGTTATTAGATGGTGTGACAGAAAGTTCATCAATGCGTGAGCTAGTGCTGAATCTACTTAGAGACGTAAAGGAAGGAAAAAGCCTAGCGGAGGCGATGGAAAACTATCCCCACGTATTTTCGAGGATGTATGTAAACATTGTAAGAGCCGGCGAAGAGGGCGGAATCTTGCATGAGCTTCTTCCTGACCTGACTGATTTCCTGGAGACCAGCGCCAAGACTAGACAGGCTGTCATATCTGCGATGATCTATCCAGTGGTGTTGTTAGTGACTGGCATCATCTCAGTGTTTCTATTGTTGATCTTCGTTGTACCGCAGTTTGCCGTTATGTTTGAGGATGTCGGCACTGAAATTCCATCATCTGCTGTCTTCTTGTTGTCACTGAGTAACTTTGTGCAAAACTATGGTTATCTATTCGTTATAGCAGCCGTAATATGTATTTTATTGTGGAAACGTCTCGACCGAGACCCTCAGACGAAGCTACAAAAAGATGGATTCCTATTATCTCTTCCCCTGGTTGGTACACTAATTCTTTATCGGGAATGTGCGGTTTTTGCGAGGACACTTGGAGCATTAATGGGGGCAGGCATCCCATTGATCCGGGCGCTACGCATATCTCGTGAAGTTGTTGCGAACTCGGTTTTAACCAGCCATTTGCTAAAAGTAGAAGAGGATGTCCGAGGGGGAAGTGGATTGGGAATTTCACTAGAGAGAACCAACCAGTTTCCTACACTGTTGCACCAGTTAGTTGCTGTTGGTGAAGAATCTGGGCGAACTTCAGATATTCTTCTGAAAACTGCCGCAACCTTCGATACCTATGTGCGTAACCAGATGTCCGCTTTGGTGTCAGCCTTGCAACCCGCTCTTATTATTTTTTTGGCCATCGCCGTCGGTGGCATAACTATTACTATGCTATCTGCAGTGTTCAGTATGAATGCTGTGGAGTTCTAGTCGAACAGGGAGATTATCGTGAGACCCCCACACAGAAGTTCAATCGATCCAGGAAAGGGCAAAGAAGTAACATCTCGGACGCTAGTGGCAGGCGGCGAAATTATTCTGTTTGCCTTTTTTACTATAGCATTACCTGCCTGTTCGGTGCTGGAAGCACAACCTAGCCCGGCCAACCAACAAACCTCAGGTCAGGCTGTCGTTTCTACGCAACAAGCTGTAGCGAACAACCAGGCTGAGATTGCGACATTGACGGGAGTCAACGGTGTCGATCAACAGGCCATTATCGAAGAGATAAACAGAGACGGCCAACGTACCAGTTATCCAGGGTTCAGTGCGGAAGTCCCCGCTCCAGTAGTTGCCGAGGAAGTCGACATTGTCGAGTTTAACTACGAGCAAGCTGACTTGCGATTGGTTCTTGAAGAACTTGCTGATGCTTTGGATATTACGATCCTCATCGATCCCAGCATAGACAACCGGGTTAGTATTCGGACTTCTGAAGAGCGACCGTTGCAAGAGAATGATATCTGGCCACTGATGCGTCTTCTTACCCGCGATGCTGGCATTATGTTAGAACGAGTCGGTGATGTTTATAATGCACGGCGATTGCCATCGAACCTGCCGGCCGACATTGTCACACCTGACACACTAGGAAATGTCACCTCTGCGCGAATTGCGCAAGTTACACCACTCACTTACGTTTCATCCGAAGCGGTTATCCAGGTAATTGCACCAATGCTGGAGCCAGATGGGGCAATCAGTCAGCTGGGTAGTAGCAACCTCCTGGTTATCTCCGGTTCGGAGTTCCAATTGCAGCGGGTCAATCAGCTATTGATGCTGATTGATGCGGATCCGTTTGCGAACCAAGGGATGCATCTTTATCAGCTAAGCAATGCTAATGCGATTGAAGTGGCTACAGAGCTTGCTGAAATCCTGTTATTGATCGAGGGTCCCAATCCCGCTTACCAGGTGCGTGGTATTGAGCGAATAAATTCTATATTAGTGACTGCGCCTGCATCGCGTGGATTTGATGATGTTAGCCGCTGGATGCAAATCCTCGACGCTGACAGCCAGCAGCAGGTTGAACAGCTTTTCATGTACAGGGTTAAACACCTGGCAGCGTTAGAGCTGGCAGAAACTCTGTCGACGGTCTTTGAAGAAGAAGATGAGCCGGTAGTCGGCCTTGCCGGTGTTACAGACGGCTTTGGCAGAGGCCCACAGTTTGGTGTGACAGGAGAGGCTGACGAAAGCCAATCTGGAGCGAGCCAGGAACTGGCATCTCAATCCGGCATAATGCCCACAGCCTTTGGAACGAACGCCGCCGTGTCTGCCAATCTTTCGGTGAAGATAGTTGCAGACGAAACAACCAACAGCTTGCTCATTCGCAGCAGTGCCAGAGACTATCGTCAGTTGTTAACAACAATCAGCCAACTCGATGTGGTTCCGCTACAGGTGATGGTGAATGCAGTGATAGCGCAGATCACTTTGACCGAAGATACTCGCTTCGGTGTGGACTGGAGCCGCATTGCCAACGATGCAGTGCTCGATCCGATTTCCACCACGACCAGCACCAACTTCTCACCGAATATTGGTGGCTTAATGTTTACCAAGGGCTTTCTTGATGGCTCGGCACGGGTCGAGGCAACTCTGGAAGCGATCGCCGTGGATAATGATGTGCGATTGTTGGCTCGCCCTTCTCTAACTGTAAGTAATAACCAGGAAGGCGAGATTCAGATAGGCGCTGAAGTACCAGTAGAAGCTGGGGAGTCCATCAGCGCAGGAGGTTTGTCGACAACCAACATCCAGTACCGACCTACAGGCATCGAACTCTACATCACGCCTCAGATCAACGATGACGGTGTGGTTAATCTAACCATTAGGCAGGTACTTTCCTCAGTAGATAGCAGCGCCGCGGGCGTTAATAACAACCCGGTTTTCAATAACCAAGAAATCAGCACTACAGTAGTGGTTCGCAATGGTGAAAACATTGTACTGGGGGGGTTGATTCAAACAGACAATGAACGACTCAATACTGGTGTGCCGGGCTTAAACAGATTGCCGGTGGTGGGTAATCTGTTTTCCTATCAACGCGACAGTATCGAGCGACGTGAACTGTTTATCGTGTTGCGCCCGGAAATCATCAACCTCAATGCGGAGGGGGGTGTACAATATTCCGATATCCTGGATCGTTTCGAACTGGCATCGGAGCTTCTCGAGAATCTCAATATTCAGTAGGCGCCGGGCATAATTGGCGCAAAGGCAAAGGCACTATGAACCATACTAAACGAACTATTGGACAACTCACTAAAAGAATGCGTTTCACGGCCCAGTCCGGGTTTACGCTAATCGAGATCCTGGTTGTGATGGCAATAATTGCTATGCTGGCAGTTATGGTGGCGCCGAATATTTTCAACCAACAGGCCGGTGCCCAGCGAGATGCTGCTATATCACAGATTTCCTCATTACAGGCAGCTCTGGATATGTACCGTTTAGACGTGGGGGAGTATCCGGATAGCCTGGAAGGGCTGGTTGAAAACGATACTGGACGAGCTTCCTGGAATGGGCCTTACCTTCGCGGCGCCTTACCTGCAGATCCCTGGGGAAATGACTATCTGTACGACTCTGCTGGGGGCCGAGATTTTACCTTGATCTCGTATGGTTCAGATGGTGAGCAGGGCGGCGAAGATGATGACGCCGATATCGGTCTTTAATCGGGCTAAAACCCAAAAACGCCAAATCTCTTCAGCGGGTTTTACCCTGTTGGAACTGGTATTGGTGCTCAGCATAATTGCTATGGCCAGTATCTTAGTGTTACCCACTGTTGGCAGCCTAGAAGGGCGCACATTCAGCGCTCAAGTGCGTGCGGCCAGCTCACTGCTCAATTATGCTCGGCGCACAGCCGTTGTAACCGGTCAGCCCAGCACCGCCAGTTTCTACCCAATACTAGACGAAGAAGAGGATGATGCTAATACGCGGCGCAGCAGTGTCGGTACCTGGCAAAGCAACGGCGCTAACCTGCATTTTAGAGATAGCACTGACCGAGAGTCGGAAATACAGGAGCTGATTGAAATTACTTTTTATCCTGAAGGTGGCAGTACTGGTGGAACTCTGCTACTGGAGCAGAGGGCGCAACTGGTGAGTATCAAAATCGACCCATTTACCGGGCGGGTGGTCACGAAATATGAAGAAGACTAACTCACCATTGCGATACAAGAGCGATAGTCAGTCCGGTTTCACCCTTCTGGAAGTGATTGTCGCGCTGGCCATAACAGGTTTCGTGTTGGGCGGTCTTTTTTCTCTGGTTGGGGGCAGTAAGCAGTTGGGTTGGCGCTCCGCAGAAAGCCTGTTGAGAGCGACACGCTTGCGTGCGGCGACAAATTTTGCGCTATTGGAGAATGAGTATCGAAACGTGGAATTAATCCTTGAAGACGATTCCTTCCAAATTGTGCCCAAGGACATTCTCGAAGAACCAGAACGTAAGACCCAGCCCAGCATATTTACACTCCAGGCATTCGAGATCGTCGATGATGAACGAGATGAAGTCATCACTGGAAGCCGCTGGGTTCAGCTCGATCTTCCGCAGTGAGATTAAACCAATGAAGAAGAGCCAGAAAGAAAGTGGATTCACGTTGATCGAAATCATTCTAGCTCTTGGTTTAACTGCCATGCTGTTGGGGTTGTTGAGTACTAGTGTGTTTATCGTCGCGGAGGACTGGAATCGAAACTCCGACGTACTGGACGATAGTCTTGATGACGCCTTGGCAATTCTTCAAATAGATCGATCTCTGCATGGAGCTTTCCCACATAGTTTTACCAACGAAGAAACCCTGTCCCGGCAGATTTACTTTACCGGTCAAGACGATTACCTGAGTTGGGTCTCTACGGTTTCACCTCAACGCACTGCTGGCTTAACTACCTGGGAGCTTTACTCGGCAGATGAGGAAGGGGTTTTTCTAACCATGGTGCCTGCCTACAGTGATGATCCGACGGAACGATTACTGGAGGCTGAACCTATCCTGCTGTTTGAGGATTACACAGCAGAGTTCAATTATCTCTACGAAGACCTCGACGAAACTAAAGTATGGACCGATGAATGGGAAGGCCAGGAGCTGTTGAGTTTACCGTTGGCTGTTCACATTCGTTTCGAACCCATTGAAGAAGAGAAGGAAGTACTGGAAGTATTGGCACGCATTCGTAACAACGAACATCGTAGTATCCAAGCCAATGTTGCGGAGCAGATCAGCTTATGAAACGACAGCGTGGCGCAGTCATTATAATTGTTCTATGGACATCGGTACTACTGACCGTTCTGGTAACTGCCATGGCGAGCAAAGTTCGGTTGTCTGCTAAAACGGTAGTGAATAACCAGGATGTCAGCATCCAGTGGGCTGAATTGATGGGAGTTGTGAGCCAAGCTGAAATGGAGCTCATGATGGAACGTATGCCACGTCCACTGGGGGAAGAATTGGAGGAAACCGAGGAAGGGGAAATCCGTACACCAGCATTGCGTTTCAATGGCCAAGAACTGGAATTGAACTATCAACCTTCGGAGAATATCGTGGTGCGTATCTATGACCATGCAGGCAAGATAAACCTAAATCGGATACCCCGTCGTAACATGCAGCTTCTTATTGAAAAACGACTGGGTGGCCTGGATGCGGATCCGCAAGAGGTTCAGGATATACTATCTGCCTGGACAGACTGGACTGATCTTAACGACCTTGAAGGATTAAATGGCGCCGAGAAAGAATACTATGAAGGCTTAGATCAGGGATATACGCCGCGCAATAATCCGGAGCTCGACGTGGTGGAAGAAATATTACACATCCGGGGGTTTGCTGAATTGTTCGAAGGTGTAAACCTCGATGCGGCCTTTACTATATACGGAAATACTCGGACCGTGAATTTGAACCTGGCAACGCGCGAGGCCATGGAACTTTTACCGGGTCTGGATGAAGAGCTTATTGAAAATATCATCGCCTACCGGGAAAGAGAAGACATCCAGAACCGCTCGGAAATAGCGGAAATTGTGCCCTTCGAGAACCTGCAGGAATTGTCTCCATGGGTGGGCAACAATACCTCCAACATCTACTCGATTTTTGTTTATGCCCGCAATGAGTTCAGTGGTGAAGAATTTGCAGCGATGCTAGAGGCTGATGAGTTTTCCAATCCGGATCGGGTAACCCAGTCCTATTCCGAGATCGTCGAGGTAAGCGGCTACAATAACCTGCCGAAAGTCTATAAGGTTGATAACTATGAGCGATTGCCTGATACAACGAGGAGTAGGGTTCGCGAAGAAGACCTGCTATTCGAGCTGTAGAGTCTTATCCTTAGCTGATCGACCACTCAGAATTCATGATGATCGAGCCAACACCCTTGTTGGGCTCCACATGCAATGATTTGCTGAACTTAGTTTCATACCAAAGCAGTCCAGTTTTATCAGCGAGCCCACCCAGCACATAGAAATCTCCAACGCGCATGGCGAGATTTCTAATGGTTAGCGATACTGTGAAGATCTCACCTTTCTTGAATGGCCCCTTGTGAATTTGATCAATATCAGTGGTTAGAAATGAGGCTACAGGTTCTTCAGCCGATTTCATAAATGCAAACCCGAAATTACCTTCGAAGCCTTCTACCAGGACCTCGACTTCCATTTCCAGATGAACATCAGCCAAGGGTGTCAGGCTATCCAGCTCTTTCCCTTCGGGAGATTTCACCGACAGAGAATTGATGCGACAGTCCTGTATCTTGGTTTCGGGTTCGGTACTAGCCCCTTCCTCCTTTGGAATGTCCTCGCTTATACTGTGATAGACTTTTTTGCTGTTACAAAAATCTTCGTAGTGGCCAACTACCTTGTCGCTATCACCCATCTCTTTGATTTGGCCTTTGTCCAGCCAGATAGCGGTATCGCAAAGCTCTTGCACGTGGAACATTGAATGACTACAGAACACCATGGTTTTTTGCTCATCTATAAATTCGTTCATGCGCTGCACGCATTTTTTCTGGAATGCTAGATCGCCTACGGACAGGGCCTCATCGATTACCAGTATGTCTGGTCGCGCCATCGTAGCTATGGAGAAAGCGAGCCTTACGTACATCCCCGATGAATACGTCTTTACGGGGCGATCGATAAAATCTTCTAACTCGGAGAACTCGATAATGTCGTTTTCGAGTTCTGTTATGTTTTTATCAGGTACGCCCAACAAGGATGCATTCAAATAAATGTTTTTACGACCGGTGAATTCGGGATGGAAGCCCGCACCCAATTCCAGTAAAGCAGCTACCTGACCTCTTATCTCGATATCACCTCCTGTTGGTTGTAAGGTGCCTGCCAGTAATTTCAGCAGGGTCGATTTACCGGCGCCATTAACACCAATGATGCCTAAGCTTTTCCCTTCCTGAACAGCAAACGAAATGTCACTCAGGGCATGGAAAATCGTGTGTTTCGGTCGGCGTAGGATCAGTTCAGACAGGCGATCCTGAGGTTTTTCGTAAATCTTGAAGTCCTTATGGAGGTTTTTTACGGAGACACGCGTCATTATTAATGCCCGTTATAGCACGTCGCCAAAGGCGTGTTTGATCCTGAGAAAAAGCCAGCCGCCTATGAAATAAGTGATGAATGCCACAGGTAAAATAATTTGGAAGTTAACAAGCGGAAACTCTCCGATCAAAATTATTTCACGATACAAGTTCACAAAGCTGTGCATCGGGTTAAGCAGGAACAGCTCTCGCGCCCCTTCGCTTTGAATAAGGGTAATCGGATAAATAATGGGGGTTAGAAAAAACCAGATAGTTACCAAGAGCGACACAATTTGCTGCAAGTCGCGCAAAAACACACAGAGAGCTGACAAAACTGCAACTAGCCCCAGAGTGAACAAAAACTGCAGGAAAAAAATCACCGGTAGCCACAACCACATCAGACTAAAGTAACCCTGCATAGCGAGATAAACCAACAGTAAACAAAAGCCTATGACGTGTGTCAGGTAAGGAACTACTGTTCCTACGACAGGAATAACCTGAACTGGGAATAAAACTTTGGTTATCAATCCGGCTTTTTCTAATAACAACCCCGGAGACTTACCAACCGCTTCGGCGAAGGCGAACCAAGGCAGGTAACCAATCATCATGAATATAACAAACTCGGTTTGACCAAACTCTGGCAATGCCCGCAGTTGAAAGATGTAACCAAAGACAAAAGCATATATGACGATGTGAGCGATCGGAGTCACAAACAGCCATAAGAAGCCCCCGATAGAAGCGGCGAACTGTGCGACAAAATCCTGCCTGGTGAAGTGATGAAAGAGGCGGTAATTTTCGACTGGTGTAATTACCCATTGCCGAAGCAGTGAAAAAAACATGTCAATCCTTCGTTAGTAGAGTTTCGAAATGGGTACGCATCAGCACGAGTATACGGCTGGGAATTTAACCATGAATTCGCTAAAAAAACTAAAAAATCCCACCACGAGCCTTTATACTCAGCACCTTTCCAACCATACAGTTTCGTTCATCCATCGTCATGTTAAATCCGGAACACATGCTCATCCCTTTCCAAGCTTCCCAGCTACTGCCGGGACCGTGGCTCGTATTCGCACCTCACGCTGATGATGAAACATTCGGGATGGGCGGTAGTTTGCTGAAAGCTAAAAAAGAGAATGTTGAAACCCATCTTGTGGTACTTACTGATGGCGCTTTCGGGGGTGAACGGGAAGACTTGGTTAAGGTCCGCGAAGAAGAAGTGAATCGAGCGGCTCAGTTACTAGGTATTAAATCATTGCATTGTTGGTCAGAACCCGACCGTGGGTTAGATCATAATGAAAGCCTGGTTGGGAAGATAACCGATACAATCCGCTCCTTAGCTCCTGCAGCGGTGTTTTTTCCGGGGCCTTTTGAAATACATCCGGATCACCGCGCAACCGCTTTCTTAGTTTGGTCTGCTCTTCAACAGTTACGCGAGAATGGAGTTTCTCCCGAAGCGATAGCTTATGAAATTGGTGTTCAAAATCCGGTGAACCTACTGATCGACGTCACCGATCAATATGCCGAGAAAAAAGAGGCCATGGCAATTTACGCGAGTCAGAACAATGAGAACAACTACGAGGAGCTGGTACTGGCACTGGACAAGGGTCGAACCTTTTCACTACCTGCCCAGGTAGAGTTTGCAGAGGGGTTTTTTCGGTTTCAGTCAAAAGATATGGGGTTGAGTCTGCAAGAGGTAACACACAAGATTGTTGACCTTTATCAGTGATCGATTGGTGTGTTGATCACATCAATGGACTGGAGAATCAGCGTCGACTGAATCAGGCTGTTGGTTATCATCCATCCAGTCAGGCCATAGTGATACAGGCCACTCGGCCAGTCGCCAGAAGTGGTGAATCATTCCCAACCACTGTCGTAACTGTTGAACTGTAAAGCTTAGCTCTGCATTCTGACCATCATCACACTTGAAGACCAGCAGTACTGCCTCCTCACTCATTTTGATATCAATCTCCTTAACCAGCAAGGCGGCAGAATTAGAGTTTGCAGTAACTGCAGGTTGTTCCTGCAGGTTTGTGGCGGCAGATTGTTGGGCCATCCCTTGCAGAGCAGACTTGGTTTCCTGGCCGATGGCGGAAGATCGAGCAATCTCGGGTGCATCTTTCTCTAGCCATCCGAGAAAGTGAGTTATCAGCCGTATTAGCAATCGCTGGGTTAGCCACAGAATTAGAGTCTTTTCTGCATTGCTTATCGCAGTGAGCCGAATTCTGTCTTCCGATTCAATGTACTCGGATGTAATACGCTGCAGGGTAATCATGGACGGGGGTGTCAGGCGCCCGGTGGAACCAGCCAGCTACCAACTTCCAACATGTCTTCGGCCTCGAGGGTTCCGGTTTCACGTTTTAGGAGCAGCAGATACTTGATGTGTTCGTATCGTGTCCGTTGCAAATCGCGTTCTGCCTGGTATTGGTCCCGTAAGGCATTAAGAACATCGACGCTGGTAACTGTGCCCAGATCGAATCCCTGTTGCATGGCTTCGGCCGATAATGCGGTAGATTCCACTAGAATGACTGCCGCCTCTGTGAGAACTCGTGAAGACTGCACCTGCAGGTAAGCTGAACGAACCAATTCGCCTGTTTCCAAGCGCACTGACCTTAACTCACTTTCTGCAATACTGCGCCGACTGATTGCTTCACTTATTGCTGCCCGATTGCTGCCCCCGGCATAGATAGGGATGGAAACATCGAGACCAATGTAGGTGTTGTCAGAACGGATCATTGGGAGATTATCGAATCCGACATCCGAATCCTGTCGCTGGGCGATAAATGTTACCCGCGGCATGTAAGCGCCCTTCCTTTCGGAAATTTGCTCCTGAGCCGCCTGCAAGGCATATTCTCTGGCTTGAATCTGCTGGTTTTGCTCCTCGGCCTGCTGCACGTAAAACTGGACACTGTTTTCCACGGGCGGAATTTCGGCCAACTCGTCAAGACGAAACAAGGGCCCCACGTTGAGACCTGATACCGAGCGCAGGGCTTCCTGGTTTAGAGCAACCTCAGCCTCAAGTCTCAATTCTTGGGCCTGCACTGTAGCTAGTGCCGCTTGACCTGTGTAAAGATCGGTAATCCGGGCTAATTGGCGGTCGTAAAGGCTCTGAATTTGAGCGAGTTGAGTGGAGACAGCCTCGATTTCAGAGGCAATGGACTCAAGTGCATCTTCCGCTTGTAGCACATTGAAATATTTTTCCGCCACTTCTGTCAGCAAAAATGCCAGCTCGTAGTAGTACTCTTCCTCAGCCTGGTCCTCGACAAGATAGGCTTGTTTTCTGGCTGAAAAAGCCTGCCAGTTAAACAATGCCTGGGTCAGAGAAAGGGAGTAGCGTTCGCCATCAAATGTTTGCGTTAGGTTTATCTGATTGCGGCGGTTGTCAGACAGGTTAGCATTGGCATTTACCTGAGGTAAAAGCTGGCCGTTGGCCGCGCGCCTGCGGGCACTGCTTATGTTGAGGGACTCTTCAGCGATTCTGATTCTGGGGCTGAAGTTAATTGCCGCTGTAAAAAAATCTTCGAGCGTAGAGCCAGGCAATGAACTGGAATCGTCAGCGGCTAGGGCGTACGCCGAGCAAAGCCCACACACGCCCGCCCAAAAATATGGCAACATCTTAGCCTTTCTCATAAATCAGTCTTCCCTGAGGCTGCGTGCTATAGCGTTGGAAAAGGGTTTGAATAGGTACTGCAAAAATGTACGAGAGCCTGTTGCGATAAATATATCAGCTGGCATACCAGGCATCAGGACTAAATCACCTAGATCCTCCATACCTTCGGGAGTTACCTCGACGCGTGCCTGGTAATAAGGTAGGCCTGAAACTTGGTCGAACAATCGGTCGGCAGACAAGTTTATTACTTGGCCGTAGATTGTCGGTACGGAGGCCAAACCAAAGGACGAGAATCGAATGGTCGCATTCTGGTTGACTGCGACACGATCGATATCCATGGGTGACACTTGCGCTTCGATAATGAGGTCATCCCCGTCTGGCACGATATCCACTATCTTCATTCCTGAGCTGATGACACCGCCAATGGTATGTACTTGCAGGCCGTTTACGATCCCCGCCTCCGGCGCGCGCACAGTAGTGCGAGCCACAACGTCTTCTAGCGCGGTAATACGCTCAGAAACGTCCTGGAGGTTAGTCTTCACCTCTCCAAGCTCAGTTACCACTTGATTTTGGAACTCTCTATCCTGTTGCAAAATCTGTAGTTGGGTCTCACCAATCTGTATCTCTGCAGATGCAATGGTGGCGGTAAGATCAGCCGCCTCTCCATTGAATGATGCTACATTTCGCTCCAACTCTCTAAGGCGGGTTTTCTCGGAAAACCCCTGACTGAGCAAAACCTGCACGTCTTCCAGTTCTTCTGTATAAGAAGCTGCCAGTTGTTCTTTGCTTACTTTTAGCGCTGCCAAACCAACCACCTGGGATTCCAGCTGGCCAATACGCTGTCGTAGCACCTCGATACTGCCGCCCAAGGCGGCCTTGCGGGCTCGAAAAATCTCAGTCTGTGCCGCAGTTTCTTCGCGCACTCTGGTATCAGCGGAGGAAAGACTGCCGGGGTAATTGACATCATCCAGTCCGTCGCGCTCAGCCATGAGTCGCGTTTCCAGCGCTGTTAATGCAATAAACTGGCTGTTGACGATCTCAAGCTGCGCTAACGGCTGGGTGTTGTTCAATTCCAGAATGGGTTGGCCTCCTTGCACGCGCGCGCCGTTCTCCACGAATATGTCGCTGATGATACCCCCCTCTAAGTGTTGCACTACCTTGCTGTAGGACCGCACGTTGACAAATCCAATTGCCACTGCGGCCCCATCAATTGGCGCGAACGCAGCCCAGCTTCCGCAAAAGCCAAAAATAACGATAAAGATAGTCATTCCTAACTTTTTTGGGGCGCTTAACCCCGGATCATATCGCTCAGCGTCTTCAACCACCCCAGAGGCAGATGCCACTATTGATTTGTTCTCAGATAGTTCTTTGGGTTCCATAACTTGTACCTAGCCCTGCTTCGCTATTTGGCTCACTTTTGACTGGGCCCCCTGAATGGCCTGAAGTACTTCGTCTCTAGCGCCGAACATTTGAGCTTCGCCCTCCCTTAACAGAAGTAACTTATCAACCAGAGACAAGATTGAAGTTCGATGGGTGATGAGAATAACCGTACTGCCATTGGTCTTGATTTTTTGCAGTGACTCAAGGAGTTCTTTCTCTCCTTGATCGTCGAGGTTAGAGTTGGGCTCGTCCAGAACGATTAGCCTTGGTTCGCCATACAAAGCCCTGGCTAGACCCACTCGCTGTCTTTGTCCCGCCGATAAAATTCCCGACTGTGAACCAATAACGGTGTCATAGCCCTGCGGAAGTTTCAGAATCATGTTGTGGATACCTGCGAGCTGAGAGGCAGCAACTATTTTTTCTGAGTTCTGTTCGGAAAATCGGCAAATATTATCCGCAATAGAACCGTCGAAAAGCTCTATGTCTTGAGGCAGGTATCCTATGTGTGGGCCGAGCTCATCTCTGTTCCACTGTGCTATATCAGCCCCATCCAATCTGACACACCCGGCCCGCAAAGGCCATACGCCTAATATTGCCCTTGCCAGGCTTGTTTTGCCTGCTGCGCTTGGGCCTATTATTCCCAGGACTTCTCCTGCATTTACCTGAAAGTTTACGCCCTTAACCGCAGCAATTTGTGCACCTGGCGGTATTACCACTACCTGTTCAACGGACAAATTGCCGAGAGGGGCTGGCAGGCTCAACCGATCAGGGTCAAATGGAAAAGTTGCTAGACCATCTCTTAGTCTGAAGTATTGGTCTTTGGCAACAACAAATCCTCTCCATGAGGCCACCATGATATCGATTGGCGCTAGCGCTCGGCCCAATAACAGAGAGCCAGCTATCATCAGCCCGGGTGAGATTTCTCCATTGAGAGCGAGGAAGGCGCCTAACCCTAATAAAGCAGATTGAGAGATCATTCTGAAAGATTTAGATATAGCACGAAGCAGTCCAGCCTTGTCGCTGGCAATTGCTTGTTTTGAACTTACTTCATCATACAAACCCTCAATCTTAGATCTTATGCTAGACGCCATGCCCATCGCTTCAATAACCTCGGCATTCCTCAAGTTACTTTGGAAAGACATATTAGCCTTGGCAGCGAGCGTGTTGGCCTCACCCAGTCTTGGCCCCGTCATTTTTTCGGTAGTTACCGCCAGGGCAATCATTACAATTACAGCGACGATTGCTGAGATACCAAATAGAGGATGGAACAGGAACATGACGCCAATGTAGATTGGAGCCCATGGCGCATCCATAAAAGCGAGAATGCCGGTACCTGTTACAAACTGGCGAAGCCCAATTAGATCCTGCATTGCGAGACTTGAGGCTTCTGGTTTTCCCGTGAGGAGGGAGGTCTTAAAGGAAGCCTTGGAGACCGTCTCACGCAAACTGTCTTCCAAGCGGACATTTGCGGCAATGAGGACCTTTCCCCTAACCCATTCGAATCCGCCAGTGGCCAGCAATAAAGCAACCATCATAAGCGACAGCATCACCAAAGTGGGCACGCTACCACTTGAAATTACCCTATTAAAAACCGTCAACATGTAGATTATCGGCGTCAACATTAGCAGGTTGATTGAGGCACTAAACAAGGTAGCGTACCCAAAGTAACTTTTTACGTTCTTAAGAGCCTCTAAAACGTAATCAGTTTGATTATTACCGGGGGCCATAGGTTTGGATCTCGTAACTTTGGAATGGGTCTAAAGTATCGCTTCCGATCGATATAATTGTGCCGATTAGCAGTTTTTCAAGAACAAATTCAAAACACGCGCTGGAAAAAGCCTTAGAACTCGGGCCGGTATTCTAGCGCTGGGCTGTTTCAATTGACTTAATTTAATAACTCTCTGTCCCTTTTGGCCAGTTTATACTGAAGCCTTGAGCCTCACGCGGTCAATTTGTTTTCACTCTCGAATTTAACAACCTGTTCCCTAGTGTGCTTGAAAAAGTAACGGAACAACTCTTGGCTCAAATAGAGCGATTTCTTATAGCCCCTTTGGCAACAGAATTGTCAATAAAAGCTTTTAGAGATATCGGCTGACAAGGCCGTTTTCACAGCAGAAAATGGGAATTTTCAGCATAATCTTTGGTTGGCGAAGAGAAGTTCTCTTTAATCGTACTGCTAATGTTGTGGGAGAGGCCATTTTCAGGGATTAATCATAATTGTTGATTCCCTTCGGCAACCCCTTTTATGGTTTGGAGATCATTGATAAGCAACTTGGCAGTACCATCCCTGGAAACAATATGCTGCTTCTGTAAGTGCTGAAATACACGAGTAACGGTTTCACGACTTACATTTAGCATTATTGCAATTTCCATATGGGTGGGTGGGTTTTTAATTTCTGATGATTGTTGAGATAGTTTATGATCCTCAGGTACCAGCATCCATAACTGACAGCACACGCGCTGAGTGATGTTCGGTAGAGCCAAGAGTGATCTTTGCAAGGTCATCTGCCGAACACGAGCTGCCAGTTTATAGCCGAGGCCAGTCATAATGGCTGGATGGCGAGTAGCAACTTCCCGCAAGACCTCAACAGGAATAAACACAACAACGGCAGAGTTTAATGCAATTACAGTCTCAGGCTGAGCGCCGAAATCAAACACCGATAATTCACCGCAATAATCCCCTGGGTCAACGAAATAGAGGCCAACCTCTCTGCCATCAATTGTGAAATCAACACCTTGAAGGCGGCCCTCGAACAAGAAACAGACTTGCTCTTCTTGGGAGCCTGCATTCAGTATCACAGCCCTTCTGGCAAATCGCTCTATTTGCGACCGCTGGGCGAGGTAGCTCAAATCATCATTATCGAGCGTCTCAAATAGAGAGAATGTTTTTAATAGTTCAGAGGTAACCAGCATGAATTTGCTGTTCTCGATTCAAGTGGCTAATTTACTAAGTCGAATGTCGATAATCGAGTATAACTATTTGAATATAAATAGTAAAAATTGAAATAATATGTAATGTGATTCAAATCACTCATAGCGATGGGAAGGTAAGCTATGGTAAGGGGTGCTAAATAGAAGCCATCCAAAGATATTTTGGTTAATTTAGTGACAACTGGACGCAAGGAGATTTAAGCTAATTCACGGCGGTAAACCACCGCTCCAACCGATTTTTGTTCCTGAAGCCAAAAGCCAATAATGAGTCATCTACCAATGAATTCAAAGCAAACATTCAACTTTCCAACCAGAATTAGCATTTTCGCAGCGCTAATGTGCTGCTTGGTATTGTTGGGTGGAGCTGGGTTTACTGTTGCCTCTGAGTATGAATTAACTTCTGAGGGTCCGTCGTCGGCATCCAGGGATTTGCAGCCAATCGGAAGCGTCAGCCTGGTGCTTGGAAGAGCGTTTATCGAGTCCGAGGGAAATAATCGCGAGCGGGTCAGGATGGGAATGATGGTCAGGCAAGCCGATCGGATTGTCACCGAATCAAACGGACATGTTCATATTCGATTTATCGACGAAGCGCTTGTTAGCGTCCGACCCAATAGCGAACTGGAAATCCTAGCTTACGTATTTAATACGGAGGACCCAGATAAGTCTTCCATCAAGTTCAATTTGTTAGAAGGCACAGCACGTGCTGTATCAGGAAATGCCGCAAAAGCTGCCAGGCAACGGTTCAGACTTAATACACCGATAGCCGCAATCGGTGTCCGCGGAACAGATTTCGTCGTTACTACAACTGCCGTCCTTA
>Ga0209019_1000515_pt1 | contig 19687 bp, 18 predicted proteins | sample METZYME_3_300m_FD_187549 | JGI IMG/M metagenome (GOLD analysis project Ga0209019, IMG submission 187549) | Marine microbial communities from oxygen minimum zone in mesopelagic equatorial Pacific - METZYME_3_300m (SPAdes) (version 2) | ecosystem: Environmental > Aquatic > Marine > Oceanic... | reverse complement strand
ATTCAACAACTCGAGCATCAATTCGAAATCGACTCCCATGCTTACGATTGCTGGGCTGGCCATAAAACCGGCGTCGAAAACTTCCGTGACACCGCGTTTAGCAAGAGCCTTGGAAGCTAGTTTGAACGCTTCACGAATCTCCCAGCCGGCTGCAACGGGAATTTGCTCCAATATTGGCTCGACGGCGCGTTCCAGCAACATTCCCGTCGGTGCACCATTTGCTGCCCGTTCGATAACACCACCCATGGGAGCTGGTGTGCTGCCGGTGATCTCTGCCCGCGCTAGCGCCGTCTGGTTTACCCAGGCAGAGTGAGCATCGATCCTTACAAGGAATACAGGATGGTTGGGGACGGCATCGCTTAGCTCTTCGTGTGAGGGAAACTCGTGTGTACCCCAGTCGTGCTGGTTCCATCCCATGCCAAGGATCCAGTCACCCTTGGGGACCTGTGTGGCTCGATTCCGAACCCGGTCAACGATTGCAGAGCTTGAGGAAGCCCCGGCCAATTGCAGAAAAAGGCGTTCGTTTTCTTGCTGATTGAGAAGGGCGAGGCCGATTGCGGTGAGATGTAAATGATGGTCAATCAGGCTTGGGATCAGGCAACCGCCTGCGATGTTGACCTCAGTTGCGTTGACGTTCTCACCCCATAGTGTTTGCGTGTCGTTGATGCCGACTATGACGCCATCGCGTACCGCAACTGCTTCCGCTTCAGGACGGGTGGGGTCCAGCGTGACGATTTCGCCTCCGGTAAAAATTTCCGTCATGAAAACCTTTGTCTGATGGTTGTGCGACCGTTGATCGGTAACGGTTCAGTGCACGACGTGCAAGTTGGGAGGTGGTTGTTGTGATCGCCTTCGTTTTCCTCCGCTCGATCCTCCCATAAAAGTTCCGACAAGCAGCACACCGCCCAAGAACCCACCGATGTGTGCGTACCAGGCGACGCCTGGCCCACCTGTGACGGCAGAGAATAGCTGCATAGCGAACCAAATACCGAGCAGAATGGCGGCTGGCAAGTACATGATTCGGATGTAGAAGAACAGAAAGACGAACGTAAGAATTCGGGCTTGTGGGTGGAGTACTAGGTACGCGCCTAGCACTCCTGCTATGGCACCGCTCGCGCCAACCATCGGAATTGCACTCCCCGGCTCGATGATGACCTGCGAACCTGCTGCACATAGGCCGCACGCAAGGTAAAAGAACAGGTAGTTGAGGTGCCCTAAGGTGTCTTCGATGTTGTCGCCGAAGATCCACAGGTAAAGCATGTTTCCAGCGAGATGCAGAATGCCGCCGTGGACGAACATTGAGGTGAGAAGTGTCAGCGGTGCCGGGATTGGTGTCTGTGCCCAAGTTGATGGCGATAGCAAAAGGCTTGGTGTTACTGCGAGTTTTTCAACAAAGCCCATGTAGGCGGCTTCCCCGCCCTCATACCCTAGGGTTATTTGGTAGACGAACACAGCGATGTTGATACCCACCAGAGTGTGGTTAACGAACGGCGTTGTGAGTGTTGGATTCTCGTCTCGAAGCGGAATCATGCGACTGCTCTTTCCGGAAGGAAATTATTCATCGGTACATCGGAGGAAGCATCACGCCGTTTTCGGATACTCCTCCATCATTCGCACAATTGTTGATCGGACGGCGCTGGCCAGAGCACGGGGATCGGGAAAGTCTTCGGGATTGATTGGGTCGCCAATGCGCATTGTGATGACCCCTGGATCGGCGTGCCAGGAACCCCTTGGTAACAACCGGCCACTGTTGATGATAGCGACCGGTACCACCGCGACGCCTGCAGTGTGGGCGAGGTTGATACCGCCTCTTTTGAAGCGAGCTACTTTACCCTCGATGCTGCGCGTACCTTCCGGAAAGATCAGTACCGAAAGGCCTGAGGCGACCCGGCTCGCCGCATTTTCGATGCTTTCGCGTGCTTTCTTAGGATCTTCACGTTTGACGGGGATATATCCGACTCGCGACATGTACCAACCCATGAACGGGATGTGGAACAAGGACGCTTTAGCTAGCATGCGGAAAGGGAATGGTAGTGAGGTGAGTACCGTGGGGATGTCGAAGAGACTGCTGTGGTTCGACATGACTACGTAGGAGCCTTTCGGATCAAGCTTCTCCTTGCCTTCGGTCTGCACTTCGACGTCGCATATTCGCAAGATTGAGGCGCCCCATTTCTTGGCGCAAGCGTGTGCCCACTTCCCTCGCCGATCGGCGAGCGAGATTAGTAGCGCGCAGCTCCCCCAAAAAACGGTAGATAAAATCGTCAGTGCGCATTGGACCGGGTACCTTACGGCCCAGGTTCCATTGTAGTAAAGCTTCCTGTCAGGGTAAGCGCGATCCATAGTGCAAGTTTAACAGCCGATGGTTACCTCTGGCAGCTCCATCAAACGCGTTGCTGCGCTACAATTTACCTATGATTGAACGATTGCGAAGTGACCTCAATACGGCTATGAAAAGCCGTGAAAAGACTACTGTAAACGTTTTACGCATGATCCTTTCCGACCTGCACAATCGGAAGATCGCCGCGGGAGAGGACCTGGATAAAGAACAAATTGTTGCCGCGTTACGCACTGCAGTGAAGCAGCGGCGCGAGGCAGCCGAGCAGTTCTCCCAGGGAGGGCGTCAGGATCGTGCCGAGGCTGAACTAGGGGAAATTGAAGTCATTAAGGCGTACCTTCCCAAGCTGCTCGAGGGGGATGAATTGAACGCGGCTGTGGATGAGGTTATTGCCGATACTGGAGCTTCATTGCCATCGGACATGGGGAAAGTGATGGGTCAGCTGATGAGTCGCTACCAAGGTCGCGTCGATGGCAAGCTAGCCAACGCGCTTGTGCGCCAACGTTTGGCAGGTTGAGATCAGAATGTTTACCCATGGTATGGCTAGTGATTTGATTCCCAAGGACAATGTAAAGCACTCGTTTTTGCTGGCGAAACTTGAGAAACAGAAGGCTGCAACAGTCTCTGCTGGCGCCCTGTCGGGGAATTGCCAGCTAGGAATTCAGCGCGGTTGGAACTAGCATCAGCGCCCATGACTGACTACGGATGGTTATCAATGCTACCGCCGGTTACGGCGGTTCTTCTGGCGCTGGTAACGCGCCAAGTTTATCTGGCACTGTTCGCCGGGATCTTCCTCGGCACCACGATACTGGCCGACTTTAACCCAATCATGGGTGCCGCTGGAGCGGTTGAGCAACTTGTCATCGTGGTTACTAACCGCGGTAACGCCGAGGTTCTGTTGTTCACCTTAGTAGTCGGTGGGCTGATCGTGTTGATGCGTGCCTCGGGTGGCGTCAACGGATTTGCAAACTTCATGGTGAGCCGCGGGTGGGTGCGCGGGCCGGTGTCCGCTCAATTGTTGTCGGTGGTTGTCGGCACGAGCATCTTCATTGAATCGAACATCACTTGTTTAGTAACCGGGGCGGTGTCCCGGCCTCTTTATGACCGCGTGAAACTGTCTCGTGCCAAGCTCGCCTATATGTGTGACTCGACTTCGGCGCCAATCTGCATTTTGATACCAATCAATGCTTGGGGTGCTTACGTGATTGGCTTGTTGGCTGCCGAGGGACTCGATCCATTGCCGATGTTAGTGGCGGCTGTGCCGCTGAACTTTTACGCGATCCTGGCGATTGTCATCGTCGTCATCGTCGCGGTTAGCGGCTGGAACATCGGACCCATGCGTCGATCTGAGGAGAAGGCGCTTGCGGGCAACACGGGAGCTCTACCTGAGCAGTCGATCAAACAAGAGTCTGGCGGGAGCGATGGGACAAAGGACATAGAGCCACCCGAACGGGCCGTCAACCTGATTGCGCCTGTGATAGTTACTGTCGCCACTATGTTCTTTGGTCTCTGGGTCACCGGCGGGAGGGCGCTTGAGGGCATTGTGCCTCCTGACGGTGAGCCGTACGGGCTTCTCGAAATCATTATGAAAGGTTCAGGATCGCTTTCGGTCCTTTGGGCTGTGTCGGCTGGAGTCGCTACAGCGATAATTCTGACGCGGGTGCAGGGTATTTTTACCTTTACTCAGACGGCAGAGCTTGTCGTCGTCGGATTTCGTGAGCTTATCGGAGTGGCAACAATTCTCGCGCTTGCTCTTGCCATTGGTCAGGTTTGCCGTGCGCTCGGAACCGGCCCATGGGTTGCCGACATCGTAAGCCCGTGGCTTAACGGGGTCAGCGCTGCGCCGCTGATTTTTGTGACCTCGGCGTTCATTGCCTTCGCTACCGGGACCTCCTGGGGGACGTGGGCAATCATGTTTCCGATCGGAATCGCTCTGGCAGGGCAGCTTGAGGCCTCGATTCCGTTGACCGTTGGCGCGATTCTGGGTGGTGGCGTTTTTGGCGACCATTGCTCTCCGATTTCCGATACCACTGTTATTTCATCGATGTCGGCCGGCGTCGATCACATCGAGCACGTTGTTACCCAGGTTCCCTATGCTTTGGTCGGTGGTGCGGTTGCCACGGCTCTGTACTTTGCTGCGGGATTGTTGCTTTGAATCGTGACAACTGGTTTTTGGTTTTGCCAACCTTTGTTCTCGGTATCGTCGCCTCGTACACGCTTTATCAAATGCATGCTTCTGGGGATGCTCGCCGGGCAATCGAGATCGTTGCCGAGTACGAAGCTGACGGGCAGCCGCCGCTAGGGGAATTTCTGGCTCGCCGAGGGCCCCTTGCCTGGGAAACTGAGGTGGTTTCGAACTTCTATGGAACGATGGAGGTGGAGTGTATCGTCGGACCAACTAACCTGGAGCGTTTCGCTTGGCGTGTGCACGTGATGCAGAAGGTCTTCGCGCCAGCAGACGCAAGCACCCGAGCTCTGATGGGGGAATATCAACCCGATCTATTTGGCAGCCCGAGCGAAAGAACTCAAGCTAACGTGGCCTTGGGTGCGATGGGCGGTTCTCCTTGAGTAACACTGCTGCGGAAGTCATCGAGCACCAGCTTGACAACGGGTTGCGGGTCCTGCTGAGGCCGGCGCACGCGGCACCGTTGGTTTCTGTATGGTGCTGGTACCACGTCGGATCCAAAGACGAGCGTCCGGGAACGACCGGGGCCTCGCATTGGGTTGAACACATGAACTTCAAGGGTACCGAAGGGATCTCGCGTGAGGACCTTAAAGTCTGGATCGAGCGAGCTGGGGGTGCCTGGAATGGTTACACCTGGATCGATCAGACAACGTACTTCGAAACGCTCTCGTCTGACGCTCTCGATTTGGCGCTGCGCATCGAGTCCGAGCGTATGACTAGCTGTATATACGAGGAAGATGAATTCGAGTCGGAGCGCAGCGTCATCATTGCAGAACTGCAGGGCAACCAGAACAATCCCGCCTATCTTCTTGGAGTCGATGTCGCGGCGGAGGCTTTCCGGACACACCCTTATGGGTGGCCGACGATTGGCTGGTTATCGGACCTTGAGAACATGAGTCGTAATGATCTTTACAACCATTACCGTAATTACTATGTCCCCAACAATGCCACTTTGGTGATCGTGGGTGACATAGAACCGAATGAAGCGCTTCGTGGTGTACAGAAGTACTTCGGTCATATCGAACGTGGCAATAGTCCACCCACCGTTCAAACTCGTGAGCCTGAGCAGAAAGGTGAGCGACGTGTTTCAGTCGAACGCCCGGGGACAACCTGCTATCTGGACGTTGCTTTCCATGCTCCCGCGGTTGGTGATGAAGACTTCGTGCCGTTGCTGGTAGCTGATGCCGTACTTTCTGGTGGCAAGGGAATCAACCTCTGGGCGGGGGGTTTCGGGCGCGACGCCCGCACCACCTCGCCCCTCTATCAGGCTTTGGTAGAGCCCGAGTTAGTCGCCGCAGTATCGAGCGCGTTGCTGCCAACGGAGCAGCCTTATTTGTACAGCATCTCTGCAACAGTTCGTGACGGTGTCTCTGAGTCGACAGTCGAGGATGCATTGTTCACTGTGTTCGATTCTCTCGCATCCGAGAGATCTACGGATCACAACTTGCAAAAGGCGAAGAACCAATTGCTCACTCAGTTAGCGTTCGATGATGAGGGAGTGACGCGGATCGGCCACCAACTCGGTTACTTCTCGACGGTTGCTGATTGGAAGATGATTTTTGAGATTGAGGAGCAGATTAAATCGGTTACAGCGGAGAACATACGTGACGTTGTCGCCCGCCGGCTGGTGTCTAGCCGGCGAACGGTAGGCTGGTTCAGACCCCAGGCGCTGCAATGAATAGCATTGACGGTCGTGTGAGGTTTCGCCCGGCCCGCTTCGTTTTGCCCAACGGGCTGACGGTTCTCCATCAGGAGAATCCAGATTCTCCGGCTGTCACAATGAGTTTGCGATTTGCTGCCGGTGCGGCTTTCGAGACATCGTCTACCCAGGGGCTGGCCGGTTTCTGCTCTGCAATGCTGAAACGTGGTACTGAGAAACGTACTAAGTTCCAGATTGGCGAGCATTTGGATTTTACCGGGGCGTTACTGGCATCAGGTTCCACTCGGCACACGGCCTATGTCGGTGCGAAGTCACGGGTCGTTGACTTCGAATCGACGCTTGAATTACTTGGCGAGTGCGCTGCGTCAGCGTCGTTCCCTGTTTCCGAAACAGAGAAGCTGCGAGGGGATATCCTCACAGCGATCCAGGAAGATCTCGACGATACGCGCCAAATCACTCTCGATATGTTGCGGGCGATGGTTTATGCGCCCGAGCACCCTTACGCTTGGCGGCTCCTTGGTACTAGCGAGTCGATCCAGGCTGTCGATCGCCCCACTTTGGTTAACTTTTACCGAAGTCATTTCGTGCCTAGCGGCGCCGTTCTAGTGGTTGTTGGTGGGGTTGGCGCCGATAGTACCCGTAAAGTGGTTGAATCGAAGCTAGCTGATTGGACTTCTGAAACTGGTGCGCAGGATCTCAACGGTGGGGGCCTTGCGGCGGCCTTGCCGAACATTCCGGACGCGCCGGGGCCCGAGGAGCGAACCCGCAAAGTACAAACAATGCGGAATAAGGCGCAGGCTGATGTTGTCATTGGACACCCCGGCTTGAGACGTCTGGATGATGACTATTACGCTGCCGTGGTTATGAACATGATTCTCGGCAGCTTCGCAATGGGTGGTCGCCTAGGCCGCAGCATCCGCGAGGAAAAAGGAATGGCGTACTATGCGTATTCGTCACTCGGCGCAGGTGTGGGACCGGGGCCGTTCGTTATTAGGGCCGGTGTACACCCCGATAACGTTGATGCGGCGGTGGATTGTGCTTTCGAAGAAATAGAAAGAATTCGCCGAGAGCCGGTCAGCGAGGAGGAACTCGCCGATGCTCAGTCAGCGATTGTGCGTTCGCTGCCACGTAACCTCGAAACAAACGAGGGCATGGCGTCAGCGCTGCACTCGATCGAGCAATACCAACTGGGGCTCGACTACTTGGAGCGCTTCGCTGGGTTTGTGGACGCGGTCGATGTCGAACAGATTCTCGCCACTGCCGAAAAACGGCTACACCCGGACCGCTGCGCAGTTACGGTTGCCGGACCGTACCCGAGCATTGATGCTGGCGGAGCGAAGAAAACGTGACATGGCGACTCGAACCGAAATCACAGCAGCGCTCGATGAGTACCTTGACATCGGTATGGTCGCGGACTCGTCTCTAAACGGACTACAGGTTGAAGGTGCCGAAGAAGTTAGCCGGGCAGCATTAGCGGTTGACGCCTCGCAGGCGACAATCGAAGCTGCAGTTGACGCTGACTGTCAATTTTTGTTTGTGCACCATGGATTGTTTTGGGGCCAGCAGGTTTCACTTACAGGGGTTGTTGGCCAACGGGTCCGTACATGCTTCGCTGATGATCTCTCCGTGTACGCTGCTCACTTGCCCCTCGACGTCCATGCTGAGGTGGGAAACAACGTCCTATTGGCGAAGCGGCTTGGGGCGAGAATCGACGGTACCTTTGGCAAGATTGGTGTGCTCGCAAGTTTCGAGGAAGCTACTGATATTGGTTCGGTGGCTGGGCGGCTCGCTGGCGCGGGCTGTGCTGAGCCGCTCATTTGGTCGTTTGGAGACGGGGAAGTTGGTCGAATCGCTGTTATAACCGGACGGGGTTGTAGCGAGCTGGACGCCGCCGTTGATGCTGGCGCGGACTGCTTTGTAACCGGAGAACCGGTTCACGAGGCGTATCATGCAGCTCGCGATCATGGCATCCACTGCCTTTTTGGCGGCCACTATGCCACCGAGACCTTCGGTGTACGTGCAATTGGCGACTGGCTGTCAGAGCAGTTCAACATCGAGACGGCCTGGATCGAACATCCCACTGGAATTTGATTGAGCTGTAGCATGACCTACAACTTGCGTTGTTTGGAAACTTATGACGAGTACCATGCTTGCGAACGGCTTCAAAAGCATGCTTGGAGATTTTCTGACGATCTCGACGTTATTCCGTTGACCAATCTTGTGACCGCCCAAAAGTGGGGTGGGTTGGTATTAGGAGCGTTTGATGAAGGTGGCGAATTGCATGGTTTCTGCTATGGCTTCCTGGGCCGAGATCCCGGAGGGCGACTGGTGCACAGCTCGCACATGTTGGCGGTTGATGAACGGGCACGAAATAAGGGGCTCGGATCGCGCCTCAAGTGGGCACAGCGAGACTACGTTTTAGCGCAGGGAGTCGACATGATCGTGTGGACTTTCGATCCGCTTGAATCAATTAACGGCTGCCTTAATTTCGGTAAACTCGGCGGACTTTCTGATGATTACGTGATCAACCTGTACGGCGAGACCGCGAGCAAGTTACACGCTGGCACCACGACTGACCGGTTGACGATCAAGTGGTTGATTGACTCTACACGAGTCAAAAAACGTGCCACCGGCGAAGCCGGCTCGGTCGTGGAGACATTGATTGCCGGAGGGTTGGAGGCGCCTTGGGCCCTACAAGCTGATGGTTGGGGACCAGGTGAGCCGGAGCTTGAACTTGATGCCCCTCGTATCCGCTGCGAGATTCCGGTGAATGTGCAGGATGTGAAAGCCCATGATCACAGTGCTGCGGTGGCTTGGCGCGAGGCCACACAGGGAGTGTTTAATGCCTACTTCGAGCGCGGTTACTACGTGCGTGAATGTGTCCGTCTGAGTGCCGCCCAGTCCAGTGTAGGCCCACAGACTGCGTACTTGCTCGAGCACGGCAATCTCGAAACTGACGGAGCGGGAGACTAGAAGTGCATCGAGGCCACGAAACAGGGGAGTAGTCATGCGGGTCGAATCGATCGAGCTTTTTTGGATCAAAATACCGTTGGTCGGTCAGTTCACGACCTCGTTTGGTACCACGATGGAACGTGAGATTCTGCTCGTGAAACTGAACGCAGATGGTGCCAGCGGTTGGGGCGAGTCGGGAGCCGATGGCTTGCCGATGTACTCATATGAGACGGCCCGCACTGGATGGCACATCATCGAAGACTTTCTGGCGCCAGTTGTGCTTGACGAGGAATGGCCCGACAAGGGTTTGGCAACTTCTTACGCCAAGAAATTTTCTTCGTGGCGCTGGCACCCGATGGCTCGTTGTGCGGTTGAAGAAGCATTGTGGGTACTTGACGCTCAGCGGCAAGGCGTCTCACTACAGAGCTTGTATGCGAACGGCCGTTCGATACGAGGCCGTATTCCCGTGGGAATTTCGCTAGGGATTGAGGACGACTTCGAGGTGCTTGCAGAAAAGATTACAGCTGGCATTGAGCAGGGTTATCAGCGAATCAAGCTAAAGATCGAGCCTGGAAGGGACGTCTCTATCGTTGAGCCTGTACGAGACCGATTTGGCGACATCCCTCTAATGGTCGATGCTAACTGCGGATACCGGAACGATCCTGACGCGCTGGGTAGTCTCAAGGCGCTCGATGGTTTCAACCTGCTGATGATAGAGCAGCCGCTCGCCCACGATGACATCGACGGAAACGCGCCAATTCAGGCCGAGCTCGAAACCCCGATTTGCCTCGATGAAAGTATTTACTCAGCCCACCACGCAGCACACGCCATTGAAATTGAGGCCTGCCGCTTGGTCAACATCAAGGCGTCACGTATCGGTGGTCGTGCCGCTGCGATTGCTATTCACGACCTGTGCGCGGCGCGCGAGATTCCGGTGTGGTGTGGAGGCATGCTTGAATCAGGCGTTGGCAGGTTGCACAACATCTCGATGGCTTCGCTTCCAAATTTTCAGATGCCAGGGGACCTGTCAGCATCGAAACGATATTGGCAGGAGGACATCATTGATCCCTGGGTTGAGATTGACGATGAGGGGCTTGTCACAGTGCCGAATACAGTTGGGCTTGGCCACGCGGTTCTTGAGGAGCGTATTCGAAGGCATCTAATTCGCTACGAGAAATTCTCGCGGTAGACGTTGTCTCCACAAATAGGTATTAAGACTCTTTCGGTGCCAAGCTGACGTCTTTCACAATACCGCCCATTCTGAGTAAGTTGACCAGATTGACATCACTGCCAAAACGCCCGATTTAGTCTTCATTAAGATGCCACGAGCGTTGCAGGGTCCGGTGAGACTTATAAGCGGGGAAGATGTGCTGTTCATCCCTTCAGCCAGCTAACTGACTAGAAACCGCGGAACAAGAAACAAAGCAGCTAGCATCGTGACGATAATTCCGATGATGTTCATCACGAAACCGACGCGCACCATCTTCGGGATCGTCAACATTCCAGAGCCGAAAACAATTGCATTGGGGGGTGTTGCCACCGGGAGCATGAAAGCCATCTCGGCGGCGATCGCGCCCGACGCCATCAACACGTAGGGGTGGATGCTGAGCCCCATCGCGATGGAGAAATACAATGGCATTATTAGCGTCGCGGTCGCTGTGTTCGACGTCAGCTCAGTCAGAAAGATGATCATCGACGTCGAGACCAGGATGATGCCCCACTCTGGCAACCACTCGAAGCGGGTGACGCCGTTGGCGATCCAAGAGGCCAGGCCACTAGCCTGGAACGCTGCGGCGAGGGACAAACCACCACCGAAGAGAATCAGGATTCCCCAACGAATGTCGCGACCACTTTCCCAGTCGAGGGCGAACTCCAATTTACGCAGGGACAGAGGAACACAGAATGCGGCGATTGCCGCTGTCATGACGATCGTGGCGTCACCGACCATTGGGAAAAAGGTTTGGATACCGGGGATGACAAGGTCGCCGATTTGTTTCTCACTGCGCAATACCAAGGCGATGGCGGTTACCCCGAAGATTGTCGCGGCGGCCTTCTCGCTGCGCGACATCGGGCCGAGGGCCTGTAGTTGTCGGTACACGAAGTCCCGGCCTAGCGCCATCCTCTTGGGTACGGCGCAGGCCAGGTGGGTGAGGTAGTACCAGGTCACCGGAAGCAAAAGAGCACTGATCGGCAGTCCGACGCCCATCCAGGCGAGGAAGTCGATCTTTCCACCGACAAGCTCCTCCGCCATGCTAGCGAACACTAAGTTTGGCGGCGTGCCGATCAACGTCGCGATGCCGCCGATGGATGCCGAGTAGGCAATACCAAGCATCAATGCGATGCCAAGCTCGTCGATTCCTGGATTCTGGCGATCATCCTGGCGTTTGAGCGCATCGATGAGCGCTATTCCTATCGGTAACATCATGACTGCCACCGCGGTGTTCGGAAGCCCCATGGATAGCAGCGCAGTTGCCAGCATCACACCAAATACGAGGCGGCGTGGGTCGGTGCCGACGGCTACTATGATGCGCAGCGCAAAGCGGCGATGCAGGCCCGATCGCTGCATGGTCTTGGCGATGAAGAAGCCCCCCATGAACAAAAAAATTAAGTGATTGGCGTAGGGGGCAGCGGCTTCTTGGTATGACAGAATGCCAGTAACTGGGAAGGCAACCAACGGCAACAAAGAGGTTACTGGTATTGGCACAGCCTCAGTCATCCACCAGATCGCCATCCAGGTGGCTATCCCGGCTGTTGCATGCGCCGCGGATTCAAGTCCAGGTAGAGGAATCAGCGTTACTAGGACTGCGCTGACCGGGCCGGCGGCCAGACGTAACAGCCCATGAGATGATGGTGGAGCGATACTCATGCCAAAAGGGTATCCTGACACGATGTCCAATGCTGCAGCGGGAATCTTTCGTGCCTACGACATCCGGGGAGTGGTCGGCGAGGATCTGACAGCTGACGTCGCCGTCCTCGTTGGCAAGGCCTTTGGGACAACGGTCCTCCGGGGTCGGGGCAGCCGCGTCCTGATCGGTAGGGATGGTCGTCTTTCGAGCCCAGAATTATCCTCCGCGCTTTGCGATGGCATTCGTTCGACCGGGTGCAACGTGGTTGACGTCGGACTGGGACCAACTCCGAATCTCTACTTCGGACTCCACCATCTTCTTGCCAACGGAGGCATCCAGGTAACCGGGAGCCACAATCCACCTGAGTACAATGGTTTTAAAACTTGTATAGGCACGGACACGATCTTCGGTGATGCAATCCAGGATTTGCGGAAGCTCATCGAAGATGACGATTTCGAAAGCGGCGAGGGGAGCTACGAAACGTGTGATTTGGTTCCTGCATACAAGGCCGCACTTTATGCTCGCATCAATTTACAGCGGCCACTGCGCATCGCGGTCGATTCGGGCAATGGGGTGGCTGGTCCCATCGCCCCTGAAATCTATCGCCATATGGGTTGCGAGGTCATCGAGATGTACTCTGAGGTCGATGGCAACTTCCCTAACCACCATCCTGACCCCACAGTTGAAGACGCGGTAGTTGACTTGCAGGCTAAGGTGATTAGCGAGGGACTCGACCTGGGACTCGGATTCGATGGTGACGCCGATCGTGTCGGTATCATCGATGACAATGGCGACATTGTTTGGGGTGACAAACTCACGTTGTTGTTGGCCCGCGATGTTCTTGAACGCAACCCAGGTGCATCGGTGATCTTCGACGTCAAGTGTTCCCAACAGCTGCACGATGATATTAAAGCCCATGGAGGGCGGCCTATCATGTGGAAAACGGGTCATTCGCTTATGAAGGGCAAGATGAAGCAAGAAGGTGCCCTGCTGGGGGGCGAGATGAGTGGTCATTTGTTCTTTGCTGAGAACTTCTTTGGGCACGACGATGCGATTTACGCTGGTGCCAAGTTGATGGAGATTGCTTCCAAGAGCAACGGTGGCTTCTCAGATCTTCTTTCTGATCTCCCGGACACTTTCGCGACTCCCGAGATCCGCCGGGAATCGAGCGACGAAGCTAAGTTCCAGGTCTGCGAGCGCTTACGAGAAGAGCTTGCCAAAGAGTTCGAGGTTATTGACATCGACGGCGTTCGCGCCATATGTGATGGAGGTTGGGGATTGGCAAGGCCCTCGAACACTGGCCCAATCATCGTTCTACGTTTTGAAGCGGAGAGTCCGGAAAAGCTCAGCGAATTACAGGAGCTTTTCATTGAGCGTTTGAATCGGATTGAATCCGAGCTTGGCTCGGTGGAGAGCTGATCCCATGGCCTCCGTTGATCCCAGGGTGTATGCGGTCATCATGGCGGGTGGTGGCGGTACGAGGTTTTGGCCGTTGTCACGCCAGCGGAAGCCGAAACAGTTTCTGTCGATCGCTGGGGAACAGTCACTCTTGCAAACTACTTGGGATCGTGCGTTGGAAATTGTCTACGGGCCCGAAAACGTGATTGTCGTTACCGCTAATGACTATGAGAGCATGGCTCACGAGCAGCTCCCTGATCTCCTCCAAGAGAACCTTCTGGTGGAGCCTCAGGCTCGGAACACCGCGCCTTGTGTTGCTTGGGCAACTGCTGTTATTCGTGACCGGGATGTTGACGCCGTGGAGGTGGTGATGCCGTCGGATCATCTGATTACGGACGTTCAGGCCTTTGGGTCTGCGGTTACGACCGCTGTAGAGGCGTCCCGTGATCATGGGGTGCTGGCGACCTTCGGAATAACACCACGCTATCCGGAAACCGGCTATGGATATATCGAAGCGGGCACGACATTGTCATCGGCCGGTGACTCAAGCATTGAGGTCTTTCGTGTAGAGCATTTCCGTGAAAAACCTGATTTCGAAACTGCCGAGGGTTATGTGTCGGCAGGTAACTACTATTGGAATAGCGGCATTTTTGTCTGGACGGCAGGGGGAATTTGGAGGTCGTTAGAGGAGTATCTTCCAGAGGTTTGCAGTGCAGCCAAGCGTATGATCGAAGACGTCGACCCTGAAGCACGCGCCGTGGCTTATGCCGAGATGCCAGGTATCTCAATTGACTTTGGGGTCATGGAACAAGCTAAAAACGTCGTCATAGTCAGGGCTGGCTTTGACTGGTCTGATGTTGGGTCTTGGGCGGCGCTGCACGAGGCTAGTGTTAAGAGCGAGGGGGACAACGTCGCTTTTGGTGAGATCGCCCAGATCGATTCAACCGGTAATCTGGTGCATGCGCCTGACACCCGTGTGGTTTTGCTGGGAGTCGATAACCTAGTTGTTGTACATACTGATGACGCTGTTCTTGTTGCCTCGCTTGAGCGTAGCCAGGATGTCAAATTGCTCCGCGAGCGCCTTGAGGCGCTCGGCCTTGACCATCTTCTTTAACCAAAAACCGAGGGAGACCACGCTCCGCAACGCGCAATAAGCTTGGCTTGAGGGGCAGGGGATCACCGATAGAATCAGCGAATGGCAAATGATCAGCAAGTAGCAGGAACCCTCGAACTAGATTCCCTCGATGATCTGGTATCGCTGTGTAAGCGGCGTGGCTACATCTTCCAGAGTAGTGAAATCTACGGCGGGCTCAACGGATTCTGGGACTATGGACCCCTTGGGGTTGAGCTGAAAAACAACGTTTTTGACTTCTGGTGGGACGCAGTTGTGCGACGGCGTGAGGACGTCGTTGGTTACGACGCTTCGATCATAATGCAGCCGAAGGTGTGGGAAGCGTCGGGTCACGTTGGCAACTTCTACGACATGATGGTCGACTGCACTAAGTGCAAGCGTCGTTACCGGGTCGACCACTTGAGGCGTGACCTGGGCATAGACGAGGTGCCCACGGAATGCCCCAACTGCAACGGTGGGCTCAACGCGCCACGCGAGTTTGGCCTCATGTTCGAAACTTATGTTGGATCGACGAAAGATTCCCAGTCGGTTGCCTATCTTCGACCGGAGACCGCGCAGGCGATCTTCGTTAACTTTCGCAATGTGCAGATGTCGACCCGGATGAAGGTGCCGTTCGGAATCGCGCAGCGTGGCAAGGCTTTTCGTAACGAGGTGACACCACGAAACTTCACCTTCCGGTCCCGCGAGTTTGAGCAGATGGAGATGGAGTTCTTCGTTCATGCGAGTGAGGAGAAACAATGGTTTGACTACTGGTGCGAGGCGCGAATGGAGTGGTACCGGGACCTTGGCATTCGCAATGAGAGGCTCAGGTTTCGCGAGCATGACGCCGATGAACTCGCCCACTACGCTCGTTACACCACTGATGTGGAATACCAGTTCCCATTCGGCTATCAGGAACTCGAGGGTATCGCCAACCGTGGCGACTTTGATCTCAGAATGCATAACGACCACTCAGGCAAGGATCAGACGTACTTTGATGAGGCGCGCCAGGAGAAGTACCTTCCGTCCGTGATCGAGATCTCAGCAGGGCTCGATCGCACAGTGCTTACAGTGCTTGCTGACGCCTTTGCGGTCGAGGACGTTGAGGGGGAGGAGCGGACCGTCCTTCGTCTTGCCCCCCACATTGCGCCGCGCCAAGTGGCAATATTTCCGTTGTCGAAGAAGCTTAGCGAGCAGACGCGGAAGCTTGCCGACGATCTCCAGCGTCGTTTCAACGTCCTGTACGACGAGCAGGGAAGTATCGGCAAGCGCTACCGTCGTGAAGACGAAGTTGGCACACCTTTCTGTGTAACGTTCGATTTCGACAGCCTCGACGATGGGCAGGCGACTGTCCGAGACCGTGACACGATGCAGCAAGAGCGCGTTGCCCTCGACATGCTCGACGAGTACCTGGCCGAAAAGCTTTCACCTTAGTGTCGCGTTTGATTCTTCTCCAGGAGGTCCAGTGAGCGGCGGAGCCCCGGCACGGCGGGGCGTAAAGACCCTCAAAGCAACAGCCTTACGGGAGTCAAAAGCTTGCGCCTCCGAAGGCTCGAATGAATCGTGTGCCATAGAACTCTTATGTAACAGGCTCTGCGACCGTTACGGTGCACCGCGCCCGAAGAGCAGACAGGCACCGCTGGAGGAACTCATTTTCACTATTTTGTCTCAGAACACGACAGATAAGAATCGCGATCGTGCCTGGGCCAGCTTGTGGCAGCATTTCGATACATGGCAGGAGGTCGCTACTTCTCGGGTTGATAAAATCGCCAGCGCAATCAAGGTCGGCGGTCTCCACAAGGTCAAAGCGAGGCGGATCAAGGACATTCTGCTGCAACTCAAGAAGGAACGTGGTGACTTTGACCTCAACCACCTCTTGGCTGTCGATATGGCGGTGGCGCGAACTGAGTTGCAGAAATACAAAGGCATCGGGGCCAAAAGCATCAACTGCATACTGTTATTCTCTTTGGGGTTGCCAGCCTTTCCCGTCGATACTCACGTGCATCGGATACTGCGTCGGCTTGGCATAATCGAGACCGGTGATCTGTCCAAAGCAAACCGGGATATTCAGAAGCACGTGCGCGATGAGATCGCTTACCTGCTGCATATGAATATGATTCGCTATGGTCGTGAGGTGTGTCACGCACAAAGGCCCAAGTGTTGGGATTGTTGCGTTGAGGACCTTTGTGTTTATGAGGAAAAGAACCTGACTAAGTGCTGATATGAGCTTTTACATCACTTGTGCAATCGATTATCCGAATAGTCGGCCGCACATTGGCACGGCGTACGAGAAGATCGCCGCGGACACGATTGCACGCTACAAGCGATTGGTGGGCGAGGATGTTTTCTTTCTGATGGGCCTCGATGAACACTCTCAGAACGTTTACAAGAGGGCTGAGGAACAAGGGCTGGAGCCGATTGCCTTCACCGACCAGATGGAAGAGGTGTTCCGCGCCGCCTGGGCCGCAGTCAACGTCGAGTTCGATGATTTCATCCGCACGACGGACCCTCTCCACCGGGCTGCTGTCAAAGCTATGGTCCATCGCGCCGAGGCTACCGGCGACTTGTACGAGGGTGTTTACGAGGGCTTCTATTGCGTCAGTTGCGAGGCCTACTATGGTGACCGTGACCTAGTCGACGGTGTGTGCCCAGTGCACGAAACCAAGCCAGAGTTTCGCAAAGAGGCCAACGTGTTCTTCCGGCTATCGGCTTACCAGGACCGGCTCAAGGCCCACTATGAAGAACATCCCGAGTTCGTACAGCCGGATTATCGGCGCAATGAATTGCTGTCGTTGCTTGACAAAGGACTTGAGGACATCAGTATCTCGCGTGTTTCTGCCGGTTGGGGAATCCCGATGCCGGGGCACGACGGCCAGGCAGTGTACGTGTGGTTCGATGCTTTGACGGCCTATCTTGCTGCTACTGGCTTCCCGGAAGAGACTGCCACCTACAAGAAATTCTGGCCTGCTGACGTGCATCTAGTTGGCAAGGACATTACCCGTTTCCATGCCATCATCTGGCCGGCGATGTTGATGTCAGCCGGACTGCCTTTGCCTAAGACAGTTTATGGGCATGGCTGGGTGCTGACAGGGGGGGGTCGTATGAGCAAGAGCATGGGCAACGTTATGAATCCGGTCGACACTGCGGAAAACTTCGGCGCAGACGCTTTTCGCTATTTTCTGTTGCGGGAAGTGCCGTTCGGTCGTGACTTAGAGTTCGATCACGAGAGGTTCGTGACGCGCTACAACGCTGATCTGGCCAATGATCTCGGTAACTTGCTGCAGCGTACTATCGGGATGGCAATGAAGTATCAGAATGGTCTTTTAGGTGGACCGGGGGAGGGAGACATCACTGGTTTGTCTATTGCTGTGAAGGAAGAAGCTCGGACGTATTGTGGCGCTATGGATGTTTATGAGTTACAGGCTGGGTTGAAAGCGGTCTGGTCCCTGGTTCGCGCCGGTAATCTAGCTGTGGACACCCATGCCCCCTGGGAGCTTGCCAAGCATCCAGACAAGGCTGGAGAACTCGATACCGTCTTGTCCCAACTTGCCGTTTTACTGCACCAGATAGCTATCCTGGTCCATCCGTTTATGCCCGAGCGCAGTGTAGCGATAGCGAAGGCTCTTGGGCAGGACCCTGATCCAGGAGCGTGGAGGCTCGACGACCTTCATGATCCCGCCCTTGCGCCTCGGAAAGTTCAGGAGCCTGAACCTCTCTTTCCGCGACTCGACCTCGAAGAAGTGATTGGACGCCCCGCCTGAATCTCAGCCGTGCACTTCCTCCCGACCTTGGTACGAACCCGTCAGCTGTTCGCCGGCTCTAACCGCAAGATCTGCGTTGGCTCACCGCGATTGCCGTCGATAGCGATGTAAATGTAGCCATCCGGGCCCTCACGGACGTCGCGGATGCGACCTATCCGGTGGACGAGCGTCTCATCGACGATGACCTCTTCACCATCCAGCGTGAAGCGGGAGATTTTCTCCCCGGCGAGGCCGCCGGCAAATAGGTTGCCGCGCCAGCCAGGAAACGCATCGCCCTTGTAGAGCGTCAATCCGGAGGCCGCGATCGACGGGACCCAAACGAAGGCCGGCTGCTCCATGCCCTCGTGGTGGGTGCCTTCGTGGATGGCTTGGCCAGAGCGGTAATTGACGCCAAAGCCGATGACAGGCCAGCCGTAGTTGCGCCCTGGCAACACTAGGTTGAGCTCGTCGCCACCCTGCGGCCCATGCTCAGTGACCCAGATATTGTTGGTCGCGTGGTCGATCACTAGGCCCTGCGGGTTGCGGTGGCCGTAGCTCCAGATCTCTGGTTGGGCGCCTTCCCGGCCGACGAACGGGTTGTCCTCGGGAACGCGCCCGTCGTCGTGGATCCGATTGACGGTGCCATGGTGGTTGGAGAGATCCTGGGCAGGGTGCGTTGCCAGGTCACCACGTGGCGGTGCCTGACGGTCGCCGGTCGTTATGAACAGATAACCGTCGGCGTCAAAAGCAAGGCGACATCCATAGTGTCCATTGCCTTGCGACACGGCAACGAAGATTTCCTCCACATCGGTCAACGTGTCATTCTCAAAACGCCCGCGGATGACTGCACTCGTAGCTTGTCGCTCACCAGTTGGCTTGGAGTAACTTAGGTAGAGAAAGCGATTTGACGCAAAGTCGGGATGCGGAACAACGTCCATCAGGCCACCTTGCCCACGAGCGAGTACCTCCGGGACGCCGGGCACGGAGTCGGGAAGCAGTGTGCCGTTACGGATGATGCGCAGTCGCCCCGGCCGCTCGGTGACCAGAACGTCACCGCCGGGAAGAAAAGCGATTGCCCACGGATGGTCGAGGTTCTCGGCGACAGTGACGAGCCGGTAGTCGTGCTCGACAGAACGGAAGACTTCGATGGTGGATTGATGATCAGAATGAGAGTCACGTAAGTGTCCTAAGGTCGGCGTGCCGACTAAAACAGCAAGCCCAACAACAATCGATACCGGGCGGGTACGGATCATTTCAACCTCCTATGGCTTCTTGTTTATGCGGTGTGGAGTTCATGATCGGCGCTGCATGCCTGACGATGTGCCCGATTAATGGCCTCACGCAACTTGGTTCCGAGTGCCAACAACGTTGCCAAAGAAGCGGCGGAGGTATGCATTTCAGCATCCTCATTGGTCGCCTGATAGTCAAGTAAACCGGACCCATCCTGGTCAACGAAAATG
>Ga0209019_1000497_pt1 | contig 20012 bp, 19 predicted proteins | sample METZYME_3_300m_FD_187549 | JGI IMG/M metagenome (GOLD analysis project Ga0209019, IMG submission 187549) | Marine microbial communities from oxygen minimum zone in mesopelagic equatorial Pacific - METZYME_3_300m (SPAdes) (version 2) | ecosystem: Environmental > Aquatic > Marine > Oceanic... | reverse complement strand
AAGGAGTGTAGCGGATGGGCACTTTCACGAGATCAACGGTCCTCGGCCTGTTTGTCGCGGTTGTCGTTTCGACACCCGTCGCCGCCCAGCAGGGCGCGACGGACGGCCAATGGCGTTACTACGGTGGCGGACCGGGCGGGACGGCCTACTCGCCGTTGGACCAGATCGACGCGACCAACGTCGGCGATCTGGAGGTCGCCTGGACCTGGGCCGCTCTTAACCAGGGACCCCGCCCGGAAGGCAAGAACTCTTCGACTCCGCTCATGGTGGACGGTGTCCTCTATGTTACTGCGGGCTCACGCCGAAACGTCGTCTCGTTGGACGCCGGTACCGGTGAGATGCTCTGGATGTGGCGAATGGACGAGGGTCAGCGGGCTCGCAGCGCCCCCCGAGCGAACTCGGGCCGCGGTGTCGCTTACTGGTCGGATGGGCAGGGAGACGACCGCATTTACGTCATCACACCAGCCTATCACATGGTGGCACTGGACGCTCACACGGGCCGCGAGATCGAGTCCTTTGGTACGAATGGGGTCGTGGACCTCAGGCTGGAACTCGACCGGCCGGTGGACCTCATCGAGGACGTCATCGGATCGTCTTCGCCTCCGGTCATCGCGAGGGATGTGATCGTGGTGGGCGCTGCGCTGGCAGTGGGTTCGCGCCCGCCCTCGATGGAAAACGTGCCGGGACACGTCCGCGGTTACGATGTCAGGACGGGCGAGCGGAAGTGGATCTTCCACACCATCCCGCAGGAGGGCGAGTACGGGAACGAGACTTGGGAAGACGGTTCGTGGGAATACACGGGGAATGCCGCGGTGTGGCCTCCCTTCACTGTGGATGTGGAGTTGGGATACGTATACCTGCCCGTGGAAGACGCCACCGGCGACTACTACGGCGGCCATAGGCCCGGCGACAACCTGTTCTCATCGAGCCTGGTGGCCCTGAACGTTGAGACGGGCGAGCGGATCTGGCACTTCCAGATGGTGCACCATGACATCTGGGACTACGACGCTCCCACCGCGCCGATCCTGACGGACATCACGGTCGACGGCCGGGACATCAGAGCCGTGGCCCAGATTACCAAACAGGCCTTCCTCTACGTATTCGACCGGGTCACGGGAGAGCCCGTTTGGCCGATCGAGGAAAGACCGGTTCCGCAGGGTAACGTGCCGGGCGAGTGGTACTCCCCCACCCAGCCCTTCCCCACCAAACCCGCACCGTTCGACCGGCAGGGTATCACAGTGGACGACCTCATCGACTTTACACCCGAACTCAGGGCCGAAGCCGAGGCGAGGGTGGCCAACGTGACACTCGGACCACTCTTCACGCCCCCGTCGACCGTAGACGACGATGGCGTAGGGGGCACCATGATGATGCCCAGTCAAACCGGCGGAGCCAACTGGGAGGGTGGAGCGTTCGATCCCGAGACCGGCGTGATCTACATCGCCTCGAAAACCGACGGCGGCACGCTGACACTCGGGGCTTCAAACGCCTCGGATATGAACTACGTCCAGAGCTTTGGAGGCGGCGGCCGAGGGCGTGGGGGCGGCCGAGGTGGCCGGGGCGGCGCCGCAGCCCGACCCCAGCGGTCAGGGCTCCCGTTGATCAAGCCACCGTGGGGACGCATCACCGCCATCGACCTGAACACCGGTGAGCACCTCTGGATGCAGGCCAACGGGGATGCGACCGAACGGGTCAAGAACAACCCGTTCCTGGAGGGCGTCGAGGTCGGCCGGTGGGGTAAAGCCACCAGGGCCGGCATCTTGGTCACCAGGACGCTGGTGCTGGCGGGTGAGGGGTACGGCGGAGACCCCCATTTCTACGCCTATGACAAGGCCACGGGCGAGATCATCGCCGACCTGGAGATTCCGGGGACCCAGACGAGTCTTCCTATGACCTACATGCATGAAGACGAGCAGTACGTCGTCTTTACTGTGGGCGGCGGCGGGCAGCCGGCGCAGTTGATCGCCATGACACTCCCCTAGGGGGCTTGGAGGCTGATCACTGTCGCGGTCCAAAGACCGCTGAAGGCCTAACCAGAAGCGGCCACTTCCAGATCCGGGGGTGGCCGCTTTTGCCACGCCCGGACCGCGAGCGGTAAGGTTACCAGCGCCATGGTGGCCGCCGTCATCGTGCCCAGGATCACCGCCAGCCCAAATCGACCGGTGGGTGGAAACGCCGACAACCCAAAGATCCCGAACCCGACGCAGATGAGAAGCGTGGCCGCGAGAACAGGGCCCATGATCTGGGTCCGAGCCTGGGACCAACTCTCCAAGTCAGCCAGTCCTCCATCGCGAAGGCGCCGGACCCGCACCACCAGATGGATCATCGAGTCGACTCCCATGGCCAAGGCGACGTTCGCGGCGGGCGAAGTGATGATGTCCACCGACACGCCCGCCCAGCCGAACGTACCCAGCACCACGAGCGGGACCCCGGCCAGACACGCCACCATCATCGTGGTCACTTTCGCGGAACGGGAAACGATCACGGCGACGCCCAGGAACAGAAGGAGTAACCCCCCGAGGCCGAGCTGTAGACTCGACGTGATCAGCCGACCGAGTTGTGCCTGGAGGTCGTATAACCCCCCCATTTGCACCGGCTCGAGGCCCGCTTCGACCGCGTATCCCTCGACTCGATCCATGACCGCCTGCCGCGAGGGCTCCTCCACCGATTCCTTCATCCGGAGGAAGAAGCGGACCTCGTCCCGGTCCGGTGTCACGTACTGCACCATGATCTCATCGAACGGCGGCGTTCGCGCACCAAGGTCGAGAAGCCCGCTCAAGCTCAGAAACCCCGCAAACGGCAGCGTCCGAGCGTGCGCCAGCAGCACCGCCGGCGACACGACCGCACCCACCACCGAGTCGGCCTCGAGCGCGTTCTGGAAAACCCACATGCGGTCGTAGACCTCATCGTCATTGAGCGTGCCTCCGGCGGCATCCCGGATCGCGATGTTGAGCGTGCTGCTCCCGCCGTCTCGATCGATCGTCTCGAGCCCGGTCCGCAGGTCGGCACCCTCAGCGAAGTACGTGAGGAGCCCGGGGTCGGTGTCGAGCCTCGGAACACCAAACCCTAAGACGAGGACGACGAGCGCGATGACAGCCAGAGGCCCCGACGGACGGGCCGAGATCAGGGACGCCGCGGCAGGGGGTGACGCCGCAGCTACCGTAGCCTCGGACCCACGGCCCAAGAAGGCGGGGTAGATCGTATACGCGACGGCCAGGGCGGTCGCCGCGCCGACGGCCCCGGCAATCCCCAACTCTCTCAAGGGCTTGGCCTCAGCCAACAACAGGCTCAGAAAACCCAGGAGCGTCGTGGCCATGGACCAGAAAGAGGCCGTGAGCGTCAGCGACACGGTCCGGGCCGCTCGCTCATCCGGCGCCAGTTCAAAGCCCCCGGCCCGCCGCCAGTTCGCCGTCAGAAAGACGATGTGCGAGAGCGTCAGCACGAAGACGATCGTGATGAGGTTGGCCGTGAGCAGGCCGATCTGGATGCCGATCGCCTGGGTGAGGAGTAGGGTGGCCGCGCACGCGGTGATGCAGCTCGTCATTGCACCCGCGACGATCCCCAGGTTTCTATAGATCAGCGCCGCAAGCAGACCGAACAGGAGAAGCGAAGCCAGACTGAAGACCTGGAGATCCTGAAAGAGATTTCGCCGAATCTGCTCGACGATAACCGGCACTCCGGACATGACCACGTCCAAACCGGGCGCTTGGTGTTCCTCGACCACGGCATCCAATAGAGGGAGAAGAAGTTCAGGGTCGGTCTCGTCCACACTGACTATGAGGTTGGTGGCCGCCTCGTCCGGCGTGAGGAGGATTCGGCTGAACATGGGACTCGGCTCAGCGTCATCGGTGGTGATCGAAAAGATGGTCGTCACCGCCTCCATCTCCAGGAAGGCCTCCGTGAGTTCACCGATGCGTTCGCGGTAAACCTCGGGATCCCCCGCCGTGTCCTCGGCCCGCACCACAACCAGCTCCTCTCCCCCTCCCCCGTACCGCTGGTTCAACTCAGTGGACACCTGGAGTTGCGGGTCGTCCGCCGAGAAGAAGAAGTCGCTTTCCACCTTCGGGGAGAGCTCGACCCAGACGCTTACCGCCCCGAGTCCTATAGCTGCCACGACCAGAGAGACCCAGTGGGCCTTCGGATGAGTCCACGCCTGACGGAACATCAGAGCCTCCTTGTGGTCGAAGATGCTGGAAAGACTCCAAGGAAAATTCGAAGGAAGGTCTCAAGATAGGAAAGGAAGCGATCACATGAAATCCCTGCCCATCATTTTCGTCCTCTGTTTGATGTCCTCGCTCGCTCCCGGATCCGCGGACGCCCAGGAAGCCGACGTGCGGGCCGCCGTCGAGGCAACGCTGGCCGCGTTGAACGCGCGCGACGTCCCCACCTACGCCAGCTTCTATCATGAGGACACTCGCGGGTTCTTCGTCGACCGCTCCAATATGATCGAAGGGTTCAGTTCGTTGGCCGTTCGGGCCGCGTTCTTGACGGGTCTCCGATTGGACGTCGTCATGAGTGATCTGAACGTGAAGGTCTACGGTGACGCCGCCGTGGCGGGTGCAGTTTTCCAAGGATCCGTCACGTTGCCTGGAGGGGCAGTAGCGACGGGCACCTGGCGATACTCGGAGACGCGTGTGCTGGAGGACGGAACGTGGAAGGTCGTCCAATATCACGTGTCCCAGGCGCCTTGAGCGGCTAGCCGAACTCCGGAATGTCGAGCGTCGGGATGGTGCGCATCCCGATGTAACGGTGTATACTGCCCGAACACAGTTTCAGTCTTACCAAGAAAGGAGGATTCGAATGCGGCCATCCACGATGGCGTTCGTATTCGCCCTGTCCCTCGGCCTGGCTGTTTTCGTTCAGCCAGCCGCTGCTCAGGCCGGCGCATCCGACATAATCGCAGTCGGAGCCATGGCGCCGGACATCACAGTCACAGGCGCTACACGCTACGGAGTCCTCCAGGACCCGGTCCGCTTGTCGGATTTACGGGGAGAGGTGGTGGTAATTGCGTTCTTCTTCAGAGCGCGAACGCCTGGCTGAACAATTCAAATGGAAGCGTACCGTGATCAGTACGCAAGCGTATTTAGAAATGGGCGTGGCGTAACCATTCTCGCCATAAGCAACGACTCTCCGGAGGCGTTGGCGTCATGGGCGGCGGACGATGATTTTCCGGTGCTGTTCGGGAGCGACCCCGAGGGTAGCGCCGCGCAGGCCTTCGGCGTCGGAGCAAGAGGCAACGGCATGGCTTCCAGTCGGGCTGTGGTGATTGTCGATCCGGAAGGGCGTGTCTCGTTTGCCACGCCGCAGTTCCGCGAAGTCGATCCGACCTCCTACGAAGAGTTGGCCGCTGAGGTGGCCAAGGTCGCGATGCCGATAGAGGCGGACAACGACGACTAGTAGTTAGAGTCTCGTACGAAAAACGAATCGCATAAGAAAAAGGAGGGCCCGGCCAGATTCGGCCGGGCCCTCCTTTTTTATCTGTGACCTATGGCGTGGCTAGAGCCCCGTCAGCACTGCGACCTCGATGTCTTGACCGGATCCCGACCCGGTGTACGTGACCCTGCCTTCCGCGTCCAAGACCACGATGTAGGACGTCCCGGGGGCCGCGAAGGCCCGCACCGCTTGGCCCCTACCGTCCCAAAGTGTAGGGAACTCCGCCGGCGTATCTTCCAAGTGCCGCCGAACCGATCGCTGGGATTGGGCGACGCCGACGGCGATGGCAACAAACCCGACTCTGTCTCCGTACCGGGCGTGCACTTCCACCATCTGCGGATGCAGAGCTTCACAGAGCTCGCACCAGATCGCCCAGAATTCGACGAGTGCCGGCCGACCTCCAACATAGTCGGCGAGGTTCACCTCGTTGCCGTCCAGGTCCTCGATTTCCAACGGGCTGCCATCAGCGTTCACCAATGCGGGCCGCTCGCCCAACGGCATCCCAATGCCGTTCTGCGCGACCGCGGCAGTGGGAGAGAGCACGCCGAAAGAGAGGGCGACAACCAAGGGAACGTAGGCACCCAAGAATCGGAGAGCTGCGCTCACGAGATGCCGGGCGCCCTTTTGTCGGCGCGAGCTTCGGATTCGATCGTCGGTTTTCACCATACCATCCCCACCTGAACGAAGTAGTATTGAGCCATCACCATCATAATCACTCCGGCGCCCTTTTTGATCCACACCATCCATGGGCCTGAGGCGGGCAGCGCCGTCCCAAAGCCGGAAAATAGGCCAACAGCAACCAATAGTGCGGTCATGCCGAAGGAGAAAACGAATAAGTAAAGGAAGCCCATCGCGCCAGACTGGGTTGCCGCCACCCACGTGAGTACCACAAAGAACGCGGGAGCACCGCAGGGAGCCGCAACGATGCCGGACGCCGCTCCGGCGAGGAACACCGACGGGTACGACCCACCTTTCCTGCTCGCGGCCCACTGCAGAAGCCGTTGGGGCACGGGCACCGGAATGACGTCGAACATGGCCAGACCGAAAATCAAAAGCAGATTTCCGATCGCCAGTCGGACCCAGGGATTGGCGCTCACCGTACCGAACAGAGTCCCGGTCATGCCCGCCAGGAGCCCGAGCATGGCATAGAGCAACGCCAGCCCGAGGGCGTACGTAAACGTCAGGCTGATCACCCTCGAGCGGGAAGCATTCGGACCCGCCGTTGCCGCAAGCACCGATGCCGTGATCGGTATCATGGGATAGACGCACGGTGTCAGACTCGTCACCAGTCCCGCCCCGAAGAGGGTGACGAGAGCGACTAGTGGGCTTGCGGCGAGGGCCTCAGAGAGGCCCACGCCGTCGAACATCTCCATCAACTGACTGAGCATGGCGGCATTCTAATGGACAGGTATGGAACTTCATAGTTCGCGGGAACACATCCGACCGCCCAGGGCTTTGCCGACGTCACTTCGCACCGGGCACGTTCCTGCCAGGAATACGTAGCGGCTGTGCCAATCAGCCGGCTCATTCCCCTACGAGATTGACGACCACCCGTCGACTTCTGGACCGCGTGTCTAGATCGACGAGGACCACTTGCTGCCAGGTTCCGAGTGGAAGAGCTCCATCCACGATCGGGAGAGCGAGCGAGGGGCCGATCAGAGCAGCACGGACATGGCTGTGCCCGTTGTCGTCGTGCCACATCTTCTCATGCTCGTAGGCTCCCGCCCGAGGAGCAATGCGCTCCAGGGCAGCCGCGACATCGTGACCCACCAGGCCCGGTTCGAACTCCAGTGTGGTGAGCGCCGCTGTCGATCCGACGACCATGGCCGTGAGTTGTCCCACACCAATCCCGCTCTCATGCACCAACGACTGCAACTCGGCCGTTAGATCCAAGATATGATCGTCGCCTTCGGTACGGCGTTCCAGCGTATGCGTGAGGACGGTCACCCGCCGTACTCCTTCAACAGCCCTCTAACCGGCCTCCGCCTGATACCCTGCGGCCTCGACGGCCCCGAACAGATCCGCATCGTTGACTTGATCCGACAGTGTGACCTCAGCCTCGTGGTTCTCCAGCGAGACGTCGGCTTGGGATACGCCCTCTATACTCTCCAAGGCCGATCTTACGTGGCTAACACAGTGCCCGCAGGACATTCCTGATATTTTCAGCTTCATGTTCATGGCTCCTCGCTCCGCGTCGTTTTCCCGTCCGACGGTGACGGTTAAAATAGTACTCTAGGAAACTGATACCCAACCCTCGCCATGAATCCCCCCCCCACCCTCGTCCATGCGGCTAGTGGTGGCCTCTGTCTCCTAGTGGCGGATGGTAGTTGACGGTGACCACCGGAGGAGCGAAAGGGTCGCACAGTGCAGCCGTTGACTTTCTAGTCGGTCGGATCGTTCGCCGGTGATAGGCGTACGGCCAGCCATTCCGTGCCCACGATGGCGATCGCCGCGGCCACCAGGCCATAGACGACTCCGAGGAGCACGTCGATCAGGTAGTGGTGGTTCAGGTAGACTGCCGCGAAACCGACCAGGCCGGCGAACACAACCGTGAACTTACGGAGCCTTTTTAGCCTCACCGCGAAAACGACGGACAACACCGGATAGGAAACGTGCAGGGAGGGGATGGCGCCGAACGGGTTGGACCCCGCACCGTACCATCCGGTGAAAAAACTGGTCCCGAACAGTACGTCGAAACGGACCGTCCGAGCCGGGTTCATCGGTATGTCGAGAACGGTCGCATCGAGTCCGTACATGTCCACGTACCAAGGAGGAGCCACCGGGTAGAAGAACCACGTGACAAAACCCAGAACGTTGACGATAAAGAAGGACCATACGACCGCACGCGCCGACCACAGCCTGTGGGAAGGCGTCGTTTCGGAGTTGGTGTCGAAGTGGATTCGGCGAGTGAAGTATGCCGCCAGCAGTATGAAGACCCCGATAAACGTCAGATAGACCCCTCCCGCGATGAAGTCGAGGACAGCGTGGAGGTGCAGACCGAACCACTCGTTCAACGTCAAGGTGCCGTTTGGCGAGGGGACTCCGAACAAGAGCTTCTCGAACTCGTACGGCCCTGCAACGTACAGAACGCGCTCGCCCCAATAGCGCTGGCTGTCGTAAAGGGCCGCCGTGAGGACCATGGGCAAGAAGAAATCCAGCGGCCAAACTCCCAGAGGCAGGAAAGGCTGCTTGATCTGACTGAGGAGGAGAGCCGCACCGCCATATATCACGTGGTTAACAGTAATCTCACCGGCGACGGCGGCGAGAAGGCCCCAATAGAGGCCCACTGCCAGCACGGGGAGGGCCCAGGAGGTTCGTCTTCCGAGCTTCAAGCGATGCAAGTCCTAGAAGAGATGATCGGCAAGGGGGGGGCGTCGCGGATGCCAGGAATACTCACCTCTGTCATGCTGGCTAACAAGAGACCGGTTCCGAATGGAGCATCCGGTCTGATGGAGCATCTGGCGGCGCACTTAGGTTGACGATGCCTGCGCTATTGGGCAGCGTTGCGGGCAAGTCGCGAATAAGAATCCGTAACTACCGGCGGTTTGACCAATGGAAACGCAAGTCACCACATTTTACCTGGAACTCCGTAGCCTCGAGGAGTTCACGCCGTCTGCCGCCGAAGTGCCGGATCTCGAGATCCGTGAAGCCAGAATCGCCTGTCCCGAATTAGGAAGATTCCTCTACACGGCGGTGGGACGTGCTTGGCGCTGGAGCGACCGGCTGAACTGGGCATATTCGACGTGGTTGGCTCACCTCGAACGACCGCAGGTCGAGGTTTGGATCGCCTATCTGGACGGAGTGATCGCGGGCTACGTCGAGTTCGAGCACCAGCCTGAAGAATCCGTTGAGATCGCCTACTTTGGATTGCTCCGCCAATTCATGGGAAAGGGGATCGGGGGGCTTCTCTTGTCAGATACGGTGGAGCGGGCATTTCACAACGGAGCCAAGCGGGTCTGGCTTCACACCTGCTCGCTCGACAGTCCCCGGGCAATGAAGAACTACCGGGCTCGGGGCTTCGTGCCCTTCGACGAGGAGACCACTCTCGTGGAGGTACCGCCCGCACCAGCGGACGCGGAAGGCTGGTAGGAGCGAGGCCTGTCAGTCTACTGATTAGGACGCCCGCCGGTCGCTAGAGGTTGCACTGGAGCCCAAATTGCAGGTCGCACCCGATTCCCTGCGTCATGGTACGAGAATAGGCCTCCCGATAATCATTCTCGATTGGGCTCGCCTTCTGGCACATCGTCGCTTATTATGTGTCACTGGGTGGACAAGGCCGCCCGTCAGGTTTTCCTGGGATTGACACGAAGGAGGTAAGGCTCCATGAGCGAAGTCGAGATCATCGGCACTCCGGAGCGTACGGTTACGCGAAGAAAGTTCATCATGGGGGTCATCGCGACAGGTGCAGCGACCTCTTCGGCGAGCTACCTCTTCAAAGGACCGCAGCCCCTACTCGGGGCACTCATGGCGCAGGGGTCGGTCGAACGACTGATCACACTGAACGTCAACGGCCAACAGCGGCGCGTGGACGTAATGAGCCAAGAGACGCTCGCCTTCACGTTACGCTATAAGCTGGGGCTTACCGGAACCAAGCTCGGCTGCGACCGTGCGGAGTGTGGTGCCTGCACCGTACTCATCAACGGGGTCAACAGCTACGCCTGCTCCGTGCTCACGCACAGCGTGCGCACGAGTGACATCGTGACCATCGAGGGCCTCGAGGCTGAGGACGGCACGTTGCATCCCGTGCAGCAAGCAGTCTGGGACGAGGGTGGCTTCCAGTGCGCGTTCTGTGCTCCGGGCTTCATCATGAGCATGGTGGCGATGGTCGAGGAAAACCCCAACCCGACTCGTGCAGAGTGCGCTCAGGCGCTTTCCGGCAACCTGTGCCGGTGCGCCGACTACGACAAAATCCTGACTTCCGCCATGCGTGCCGCCGAGTACTCGCGGCAGCAAGCATAAGGGGGCGATGATGGCTGAAAAACTGATTGGAACGGATATCACTCCTCCCGATCTTCATGCGAAGATCACGGGACGAGCGAAATACTCAGAGGACTTCAAGGCGGACGGAATGGTGTTCGCCAAGCTGCTGTCGAGCCCCATGCCGCATTGCAAGGTCACGCGCATCGACGCGAGCGCGGCCCTCGCTCTTCCGGGCGTGCACGGCATGCTCACGGCAGATGAGGTGCCTCAGTCCGCGACGGGCGAGCAGTGTCTCACGAACCACCCGCACTATGAGGGTGAAGCCATCCTCGCGATAGCGGCGGACACCGAGACCATCGCAGCCGACGCGATCGAGTTGGTCAGGATCGAGTTCGAGCCCCTTCCCTTCGCGCTGGATCCCTTGGACAGCCTGCGGCCCGGTAGCCCGGACGCGCGAGTGGAAGGAAACACGAGGATCGGACGAAACTTTGCCTCGTTCAAGTGGACCCAAGAAGACTTCGACAATGCGCCGGACGGCAGCATGCCGATGCCCGACGATGTGGTTGATGCAGAAGGTGAGTTGGTCGAGGGAGGACAAAAGTGGACGCAGGGATGGGAGGTCGGGGACATCGAGGCGGGCTTGGCTGAAGCCGACTTGATTCTCGACGAGACCATCGTCCACCAGTCGGTCTCTCACCACCCGTTGGAGCCACGCTCTTCGATGTCGTACTGGGAGAACGGCAGGCTCTTCATGCACACGTCCACGCAGAGCTTGGTACAGACCCGAAACGGGGTCGCCCGCGGGCTCGGCCTGGACATAGAAGATGTGGTCTTGATCGGCGAGTACTGCGGAGGCGGATTCGGGAGTAAGATCAACGGTAGCCCGATCCAGCTGGTTCCGGCGCTGTTCTCCCGCAAGATCAACCGTCCGGTCATGCTCCGGATCACACGGGCCGAGGAGAACTACCTCGGCCGTGCCCGCCCCGGCATGCAAGCCCGGGTTCGGATCGGCTTCAGGAGTGACGGCCGTATCACGGGACTCGACTTTGCCGCCTTGGGTGACGGTGGCCCGTTCGGCGGCGGCGACCAGGGCTCGTCGGCTAGTACCGCTTCCCTGACGTATACGCCGCTCAACATGAGATTCCGCGGAGTGGGGGTGTTTACGAACACACCACCCAAAGCGGCCCAGAGAGGCCCGGGCGGTGCCCAGATCATCGGGATGCTCGAACCTATCATGGACAAGGCAGCCAGGCAGCTTGGGGTCGATCGTCTAGCGCTTCGGCGGCTGAACGCCCCGGATCCTGACGTTCGGTACGGACCTCGTGGCAGCCGACTCAGCAGTGTTTTCGTCAAGGAAGCAATCGATTTGGGGCGCGAGCGCTTCAATTGGGAAGAGAGAATCGCCCGTAGTGGACAGATGAACGGCTCGAAAAGAACCGGCATAGGTGTCGGAGTGAGCCCGTACACGGCGGGAAGCAGCGGGTTCGACGGTCTCCTGGTGATCCGGCCAGAAGACGGTATCGTCGAAATCCATCAAGGCTGCGGAAACTTGGGGACCAACTCGATCCCCGACACCGCTCGTGCGGCGGCAGACGTCCTGGGTGTCGAATGGGACCAGGTCGAAGTCGTCTTCGGCGATACGAGTCGCCACCTGCCCTGGAGTTCCATCCAGGCCGGTAGCCAAACGACGCATGCCCACACGAGGGCGAATCATGCGGTCGGGTTGGACGCCAAGCAGAAACTACAGGAGATCGCCGCAAGGGATCTCGGTGGCCGGCCCGAGGACTATGAAACGTCCGACGGGCGTGTCTATCGTAGTTCCAATCCGTCGCAGGGAATGACTCTCGCTCGTGCCGCGACTCGGGCGGTCGAACTCGGCGGCCGCTATAGCGGCGAAGAGTTCGCCGACAACCTCAACAACATGACCAAGGCGTCGGTTACGGCGTTGGCCGGTCGAGGCCTCGTGGCGGCGGCAAGGGACACGTTTGGCAGCCAAGGCGGGCTCCAATCGTGGGTGGTCGGCTTCGCAGAGGTGGCATTGGATGTCGAAACCGGCAAGGTCGATCTCGTCCACTTTACGGCGACGACCGACTGCGGAGTGGTGGTCCATCCGAGAGGTCTCGGGGGCCAGGTCCTAGGTGGTGCCATCCAAGGGATGGGGATCGCCATGAGCCAAAAATGGGTCTTCGACCCGACGTGGGGCGTAACGTTCGCCAAACGCCTCTACACGGCTCGACCACCGGGAATTCTCGACGTCCCGCTCGACATGCAGTGGGAAGCCGTGGGCTTGGCAGATCCGGGGACTCCGGTCGGTGCGAAAGGGATCGGAGAACCCTGCGTAGGAGCTGGTTCAGCCGCTCTTACGTCGGCGATCGCTGATGCCATGGAAGGAGTATGTCTTTGCCGGACACCGCTAACGCCGGATGTCCTACTTGCAGAAATCGAGGGCCGCGAACCTGCGTATGGCCCGCTCGACCTTCACGTCTAAAGGGAGATAGCAAAAATGGCGGTCATTAGAGACATGATCCCGGCGTTCGAGCTCTTCCAGCCGACGAGCGCCGAGGATGCGATAGAGAGGTTAATAGAGCACGGTGACGAAGGGTGGGTGCTGGCCGGCGGTATGGACAGCTTCGACTGGTGGAAGGAAAGGGTCAAGCGGCCGACGGCCGTTGTCGATCTCGCCAACGTTGATGAACTCAGAGGTGTGCGTGTCACGGCCGACGGAGTGGAAATCGGTGCGATGACAACGCTCACGGAAGTGGCCAAACACCCTGAGTTGTTGGCTAACTATAGTGTGCTCACGGACGCCGCTGTCCAGATCGCCACACCCCAAATTCGAAACCGGGGTACGATCGCGGGCAACCTGGCTCAGGACACACGCTGCTGGTACTACCGCGGGGGATGGCCCTGCTACCGTGCGGGCGGTAACACCTGCTACGCCTCGGCGCCCACGGCGATGAACCGAGAGCATGCCATTATAGGTACGAGTCGGTGTGTGGCGGTCAGCCCCTCCGATTCGGCGCCGGCGCTCATCGCGCTCGATGCGCAGTTCGTGATCCAGGGATCGGGAGGTGAGCGTGTCGTCGATGCCGAAGACTTCTTCATGCGACCCAGCGTAGATATCGAGCGCATGACCATTTTGGAGCCCGGTGAGCTACTGACGGCCATTCGCATCCCGTCCACATGGGCGGGCGCGACCTTCTACTATGAGAAGGTCGAGGACCGGAGGGCGTGGGACTTCGCCCTCATGACGGTGGCGTCAGCGATGCGCATCAGCGGTGGCGTCATCCAAGAAGTGCGACTCGCAGCCAACGGCGCGGCTCCATATCCGATGCGCCTCTCGGATTCCGAGAGGATCGTCCAGGGCGAGGCTCCTTCGGACGCCTTGGGGCGACAGGCCGGTGAAGTTGCGGTTCAGGACGCGCAGCCACTGCGGCACAACGATTACAAGGTGCCGCTCCTGAGCAATTTGGTCCGTCGGGCCGTCCGCGGCACGGTGGCTTAACGTGGAGCTGTGGAGAAGCGCGCTCGACCCGTGGGGCCAGGAGGTTCTGACTGGAATATCCTGGGACCTCATGTGGGCTGCGGTGATCGTGGGTTTGGGTTTCGCCGCCGCCCATGCCGTGTGGGCAAAGTGGCTTGCGCCCGCTGAGTCAGCGAGTACGGGTGGGGGGTCCGGTGCCGCTGGGCTCCCAGCCCAGATTCTTCGCCACGCCATGTCGGAACGTGTGTTCCACTGGGCGATGTCGGTGGCGATGCTCGTGCTACTGGTCACGGCATTCCTTCCGATCATGGGGATCCAGTTCGCGTGGGTAACGATCCACTGGATCGCCGGCGTGGCCCTAACGCTGATGATCGTCTACCACATAGTTCATGCCACGTTCGTGCAGGATTTCTGGGCCATATGGGTGGGCAGGGCCGACATCAAGACCGGAATGGCCGAGTTGAGTCATATGATCGGTAGGAACGGGACGGAGGTGCCCAAGGCCCCGAAGTATCCCATCGATCACAAGATGTTTCACCACGCAGCGGCTGTGTCGAGCCTGGCCGCGATAGTCACGGGCATCTACATGATGCTCCGCATCGATACACCGTCCTGGATCCCCGTGATCGGCGGGCCTGCGGAGCCATACGCTCTGCTCACGGAAGGTCAATGGGGCATAATGTACATCGTTCATGGCGTCTCGGGTGTGGCGCTCATCGCTTTGGTCATCACGCACATTTACTTCGCAATACGGCCGGACAAGTGGTGGATCACGAAGTCCATGATCTATGGGTTCATCAGCCGGGACAAATATGTGGAGAATTTCGATCCGGACCTTTGGCCCGTCCCCGGTGCTGATACTGCCCCTCAAGAAGAGGAACTCGTGCCAGCCGGCGTAGGTGCCTCGTTGGGTGTTGGAGAGTCTGGAGCGCCTGAGGCTGCACCTGAGCCTGAAGACTCTGGATATGGAGATTCCTCCAGCGATTATGAACGGGCTTCCGAGGTTGGAGGTCTGGACTTAGGTGCCTCGGCGGGTGCTGGAGAGTCTGGAGCACCTGAGGCTGCACCTGAGCCTGAAGACTCTGGATATGGAGATTCCTCCGGCGACGATGGGCGGGCTTCCGAGTCTGGAGATCTGGACTGAAGTGACGTCCGACGAGTTGAAGGAACATATCGATACGATCGAGGAGGCGTACGAGTTTTTCCTCGGTTACGCGGCCCAAGGAGTGTCTGGATCCGGTGCCGCCATCAGTGGTGAGTTGTCTCGCTATCTGAGCCGGGCCGACCAGGCCCTCACCGCCTTCGAATCTGGGATCAGCGGCGCCGCTGAGGGGCAGGACGCGGAAGCCGTGATGCGCATGGATCAGGTTCTCCAGCGAGATGCCAGTAACACCTTGGCTGCGCTCAGACTCGTCATGGCCCAGCCCTCGATCAGTTCACAATTGATCGACAACCTGAACGCTTCGATCCACTTCCGGGCGGTTTTGACCGATCTTTTCCTGGTCGACGAGGCGTTGAAGGCTTCGGCCACGACTTCTTAGTCCCGGTAGACCTTACCGCTTTTTCTTTTTCCCGAGCTTCTTCATCACCTTCTTGAAGTCGGGACCCGGTACGGATCCAACCGGCCCGGACGGCCGCGGCGGTGCTGGCGTCGTCTTGGGTGGCTTGGGAGCACCCGGTGTGCTCGGCCACTGAGGAAGCTTGAGCGACGGTTTCTTGACACGCGGTGCTCGTCCTCTGCTGCTCTTGGCCATCAAGACTCTCCTGTTTGGATGGCGTCACCTGCCCGTCTTTGTTATACGCGATTTCGGCCGCCCGAGTGTCGTCCGGGCGCCGGCGCCAACGCTCACAATACGATGCTCGTGTTCACCCGGTGTCGGTGAGCCGCCATAAATACCACGCTGCGACGCTGCGAAGCGGCCGCCAGACCTCGGCGCGAAGCAGCAGGGTATCCGGGGAAGGCCGGCTATCCAGTCCGTCCAAGATGCGCAGCCCATTCTGCACACCGAGGTCGCCCGAGGGCATGATGTCCAACCGCCCCAGCTTGAAGATAAGGAACATCTGCGCCGTCCACTCACCGATTCCCCAAACCGTAGAGAGGAGCCGGATAACCTCCGCGTCCTCGTGGCGTGCGATGCCCTTGAGACGGAGTTCGCCGCTCACGATCTTGCTTGCGAGATCGCGGAGGGCCTTCGCCTTGTTCCCCGATAATCCTGCACCTCGAAGCTCCTCGTCGGAGAGCGCCAACATCTGAGCCGGAGTCGGAAAACGGGGACCTGGACCCAGCTTCCGTACCCGGCCGTATATGGTCGCCGCCGCCCGTGTCGCCAGCTGCTGGTAGACGATGGATCGGGCCAACACGTGGAAGTACGGACCCCGAAGGACCCCGACCGGAAAGTTCGGGAAGGATGGCAGGTGCTTAATCCTGGCCCCAAGAACGGGGTCCCTGCGCTTCAGCGCTGCCATCTGGGCTTTGGTCGGTCTCACATCGTCCCTTTCGCCTCAGAGCGAGCTGCGTTCCGCTACGCCTCTCCTATGGCGTGAAGGATCTGTTCGTGGATTGGCTCGACCGGCACGTTCCTGAGCGCAAGGAGAAGATCGTGAACCGGATCTTGGCGATGCGAGGCGGTCGGCTCAACGATCCAAGACTCGGGTCGCGCATGAGGGGCCAAGGGCCCATGGCCAAACAGGTCATACAGTTCTTTGCTGTGGCACGGAAGAAGGCGAGGCTGGACGGCCCACCGGCCGAGCTGTCCACTGCGGCATTCCGGCGACCTGGACACGTGACCCGGTTGGCCTTGGGGTTCTAGTTTCTTTCAGCTTCTAACCCTGCATCGAGTGTCTTGTTGATACGCGCCCTCGCCTCGAAGAGGTGCGCCTGCGTATATACGTCAGAAACACCCAACAAAGCGGAGTCAATCCCGTCCCGAAGCTGGGTAAGTTCCCAGCGTGCCACCGCACGAGCATCGGCCGGCGTTCCGCTCACCGGATTCACAACGAGACGCTCCATTCTGTCGAGGTAGGTGCGCTGAAGGTCCCGGCGATCGGCACTGATGTTCCCCACCCCCAATTCGCTCCAAATCGCCGTGGTCAAAGACGCCATTATTTCCGGAATCGTCGCGACCTGATCGGTGCCGAACTTGGTCTCACCGTCTCGAACTCGTGCGAGTCGTGAAGCGTTGAGAATCTGGTTCAACACGGTCGTCTGAAGCTCGAGGGTGCGAGCGTGGAAGGGATAGTCGTACCGCCCGCTGGTCGTGCGCGTGCTTCCCCAGTGCTCGTACCCGTTGGCCCCGAAGCTCTGGAGCACAGCAGGCGGCAGCCCCAGCGCCCCTTCTGCGAAAAGACGATCCGCCAGTAACTCGAGCGCTTCCAGCTGCTTGGCCTTGGGTATTTGCATAAACGGATCACGCCCATCTCCTACGTGGTCGCGATTCATATACTGGCCACCGATGTACTTCACAGCGGGAGCCAGTGCCCGAGCATATTCGTTCATCAGTTGATTGTACGCGTTGGTGGCCTCGATGAATGGAGAGTTGTCCTGGAGAACGTATTCGGGAATCTTGGGCAGCAGGTCGCGGATCAGCGCGGAGCGCTCGGCACCCCATGAGAGAGGGTCCTCGCCCAGATCGTACGTCGTGATGGTGGGATCCAACCCTCCGCTGGCGTCCGAATCCGTGCCATACATATGCCCGAGGTCTGAGACAAGGCGCGCGATGTCATTCGCATCGTCCTGGTTCTGGGTGTACGCATAAGAGATGGCCCACCGATCGTACGACCCCGCATCGTGCGTATAGTAGTCGCCGCTCGGCTCTCCGGGCCCGGCCAAGTTGACCGTCGGATATTCCATCACCGAACTGTAGACACCGTTTCTTCTGGTGAACTCGGTGTTGTGCAGTCGATCCATCGGAGTGCTCGCCGAGGACCGGAAGTTGTGTCGCAGGCCGAGCGTGTGGCCGACTTCGTGCATTACGAGCCAAACCGTATACTGCCGAAGAAGCTCATCCGGCAGCGGATCACCGGGATCCAATTCATCCCGCGCCGCGAGAACCAACCCGGCCAGTGCGCCCTGGGCCTCGAGCGCCGACCCGAATCCAGGAAGCTCCATTCCGGGGAGGTTCGGATCAGGAGCCTGGAACTCGCCCACCCCGAGCACCATCTCGAAGGCCTCCGCGGCGGTCACGGGATTCACAATGTTCCGCCAGGTGTTACGGAAACCCCGGAAGCCGTTCGCTTCGAACAAAATGTCCGCGTCGAGAATCTCGCCCGTGCGTGGATCGACCTTGGACGGACCAATCGCGCTATAGCCGGGGTCGTCGGAGGTGTTCCAGCGGAGCACGGAGTACCGGATATCATTCGGGTCCGCATCGTCCGGTAGGTCGAGCGCACGGATCGCATCAACCCACCCGGCCGCCTCGAATGCCGTATTCCAGTTCTCCACGGCTTCCTTGAACCAGCCCCTGTATTCGTCCGGAACGGTACGATCAATGTAGTAAGTTATTGGCTCGACAGGGCGCCTGAGGTCTCCCACGCGTTCACCCGGCTCCAGCCGCCACCGGTTCACATACCGCCGGAAGAAAGTGGAATCCAGCGAACTGAAGTCCTTGTGAACCGTCATGAAATTACCGACCCGGTCATCGGCAACCCGCCGCTCCATCGGCCGCTCGGGCAACTGGGCGAGCGTATAGTGAATCGTAACCGGGATGTATCGCCCGTCGGCGACCGACGGGGGGCCCCCTTGCCGCCCTGAACGAAACGTCAACATGGCCCTGATGTTCGTGTTTTCGGGAAAGCTGGATACGCCGTCGATGTAGCTCCGACTCCGATCGAAGCTCGCGCCGCCGGATTGCCCATTGGACCCCCGGGCAGCTCGCCGAGTCAACTCACCCACACCGGACAGATCGGAGAGGAACCAACCCGTCACATCGAGTACGAGAGCGGAGTCCGGGCGTATCGCTTCGACGTCGGCGCTCTGGACGACGGAGGAGCCGACGCTGACGCTGACCGCTAATGCGGCCCGATCGTCCGACTCGGCACCGAAGCGGTGCGGCCGTTGGACGAGCAGAACGTTCTCTCCACGCTTCTCGAACGCCATCAGATCCATTTCGAACGTGCTGATCGTCGTGCCCGCAAACAGTCCCGCCGCACCGATACCCTGAGCCACCCGCGTGTCCATCAGGAACTCCTGCCCCAACCGATCCGCGGGGACAGCGAGGTAGAGACGGCCAGCCTTCGTATAGAGATCGAAGAAGCCGGGCGAGACCTCCGCACCCCTGACGAGGCGCTCGAAGTCCCGGAAGAGGTTCTCCTCCTCGGCCTCCTCCCTGTCTTCCTCGACCTCGACCTCGACCTCGACCGCAAGGGTATCCTGCGCCGCCGTTCCCGTCGGAAGCGCGATCACGGCTGCCGTTGCCGCCAAGGCCAAGACATGGCTCGCCACTCTAATCATGGTTATCTCCTGATGGCTCATCCTGAACAAGAGGACAAACTAACCCTACTGGGAGGAAGTGGCATCCGTGACGGAGCCACCGGAGGTCACCGCGTACATTCGTGCGCTCGAGCCACGTATTCTCGGGTTGGAGGTTTCGTGCACAGGTTAGTAAAAGACAAGTGTCGGTGGCGTGATCAGGAATCCCCTCCTACGAATACCACACACTACAGAAGCCTAACAGTGACTCTACAGGAGACCCACAGAGATACCAAAGGACAGGCAAACGTAGCTTAGTTACTGGGGTTTTACAGGGAAAAAGCTAGGAACTAAAGGGATTTAGACGGTGGGGTATTCCGCTACATGCCCTAATTACCACCGCTCGGTCTGGGCATGGCTCGCCGGCCGGTAGATTGCGGCGAAGAGCCGGAAGACCTTGGAGCGCGCGCCGCCTGGGACGCCCGACCCGACGATGCCGTACCTGCGGATTCTGACCCTGAAGAGCGCGGCCGGGCAACTCTGCTGTTAGGCCCGCCGCCGCCCGATCTCGTATACCCACCTCCGCTCACTACCCGTCCCTGCCTGGTGCTGGGGCCGCTATCGTCGCGTTCGACGACAACGATCGGACCGTATCCAAAGGTTCGGTATCCGCCGAATCCACTATAGCCATATCCATAACCACCGTATCCGCCTAACCGGCCATAAGGGTATCCATAACGTCCGGAATAAAAACCGACAGAGTAGCGA